>Ga0209748_1000119_pt1 | contig 48635 bp, 47 predicted proteins | sample BarGraIncu00421A_FD_185490 | JGI IMG/M metagenome (GOLD analysis project Ga0209748, IMG submission 185490) | Arctic peat soil microbial communities from Barrow, Alaska - Barrow Graham LP Incubations 004-21A (SPAdes) (version 2) | ecosystem: Environmental > Terrestrial > Soil > Wetlands > Peat... | reverse complement strand
GAAACCGATTGCAATCCATCTGACTATCTTTAAAGCCAGTGGCTCTAATAACCACAATGAATAGAACTGGCCAAGGTTCAAGATGATGGCAATCAGTATGACTGAAAATAAAATAAGTAGAAATTTCTTTTGCATTGGTTGGCGATGGTTTATTTCAAAGCAAATATAGCTTTTTTATAATTCCTAATTCCCGTTAGAGTGAGTTCTTACTTAACAATGTTAATTGTGTCTGTTATTAGATCATTTTGAAAGCTGGTAAATAAAATTCAGAATTTATAATGGCCAAACTTATTCAGTTTTCCTTTAATTTTACATTTTTCAACTGAAAGTAACTCATGATAGCTTTTGAAGAAGCATTAAATATTGTCCTTTTATCCGCAAAACCATTAGAAACTGAATCGGTATCTCTTCATCAATCTTTGAACAGGGTGCTGGCACAAGATGTCTTTTCAGACATTGATATGCCTCCTTTTAATAAATCAGCGGTAGATGGGTTTGCCTGTCGCAAAGCTGATCTGGACAAATCACTTACTGTAATTGAATTGATAAAAGCAGGGACAGTTCCTGTGAAATCAGTCGAAAAGGGTCAATGTTCCAAAATTATGACAGGAGCTATGATACCTGAAGGCGCCGACATAGTCATCATGGTTGAAGAGACCGAAGAAATTTCAGCAGAAACAATCCGGTTCACTGGTTCAAAAACTGGAGTCAATATCTGCTTCCGTGCCGAAGATATTCGTAAGGGTGACAAGGTACTTGAAAAAGGCAGTTTGATTCATCCGGGGCAGATTGCTGTGTTGGCTTCTGTCGGTTGTGTAAAGCCGATTGTGTTTAAACAGCCTGTCATTGCTGTCCTATCAACTGGCGATGAACTTGTTGAGCCTGATCAGGTGCCGGAACCATCACAAATCAGAAACAGTAACGCCACTCAGTTGACAGCACAGATTGAAGCAATGAATGTCGTACCATTATATTTTGGCATTGTTCCTGATGATGAAGAGAAGACCAGAAGCGCAATTGAGGAGGCTTTTGCAGAAGCCGATGTGGTTTTATTAACCGGCGGTGTCTCGATGGGAGACTTTGATTTTATTCCCAGGATTTTACAGGAACAGAAAGTTGAGATTCTCTTTAACAGAATCGCAGTTCAACCGGGTAAACCAACTGTATTTGGTCTCAGAGTCGATAAATATGTTTTTGGACTTCCCGGTAACCCGGTTTCATCATTCGTTCAGTTTGAAATGTTGGTCAAGCCTTTGCTTTATGCATTGAGTGGTCATACTTATCGTCCGGTTCAATTCAAACTACCCCTGGCTGTTGATTATTCACGCAGAAACAAAGAGCGAAGGGCTTTTGTGCCTGTCACATTTCTTCCATCCGGAGGGGTTATGCCGGTTGAATATCATGGTTCAGCTCACATTCATGCCTATGTTGGAGCCGATGGAATAATGAGTGTGCCTCCGGGAGTCACACAATCTAAAAAAGGAGATCTTGTCGATGTTAGATCATTATAAACGCAACATTCATTATTTACGTATCTCTGTGACAGACAGATGCAATTTAAGATGCAGATATTGCATGCCTGAAGAGGGGGTGAAAATGCTTGACCATAAAGAGATTCTCTCTTTTGAAGAGATTACAGATATTGTGAAAGCAGCTGCAAAACTGGGGGTTAATAAAGTACGCATTACAGGTGGCGAGCCGTTGGTAAGAAAAGGAATTGTTGAACTCGTAAAGATGATTTCTGAAATTCCCGGAATTGATGATATATCCATGACCTCCAATGGAATTCTGTTGACAGAATTTGCTACAGCACTCAAAGAGGTAGGATTACAACGCGTCAATGTTAGTCTTGATACTATTGATCCTGAACGCTATACTTTTCTGACAAGAGGTGGTGATCTGGCAAAAGCGCTTAAAGGGATCAGAGCAGCAAGGGCAGCTGGGTTGTCACCGGTTAAAATCAATTGCGTGGTTCAGGAGTCATCTGAAGAACCGGATGCTGTTTCTGTAGCGGAATATTGCAAACAAAATGGACTTCAGGTCAGATTCATTAAACAGATGGCTCTCAAAGCAGGGAAGTTTGCTGTTGTTGATGGTGGAACCGGGGGAGACTGTGCAAATTGCAACAGGCTCAGACTGACTGCCAATGGGATAATCAAACCCTGCCTGTTTAACAATAAGGGCTATGATGTCAGGGTTTTGGGTGTGGAAGAGGCTTTAAGGCAGGCTATACAGAATAAACCGGAGAGTGGAACAATCAATACTTCCGGATCATTTTATAACATAGGAGGGTAGGGGATGAAAAAGTTATCGCATACTGACGAACTTGGAAAAGCCAATATGGTTGATGTGAGCGCCAAAGCTCAACAAAATAGAACTGCAAAAGCTATTGGAAACATCAATATGCAGTCAGAGACAATAAAGCTGATCAGAGATAACCAGATGAAGAAAGGTGATGTGCTGACAGTTGCAGAGATAGCAGGTATCCAGGCTGCCAAACGTACAGGTGAATTGATTCCTTTGTGTCATCAACTACTGTTGACGAATATCACGATGAAAGCTATATTGATTGAAACAGGTGTTGAAGTAACCTCTGAAGTGCGTTGTATCGGTTCTACCGGAGTAGAAATGGAAGCGTTGACAGCTGTCTCAGTAGCGCTGTTAACGGTTTATGATATGTGTAAGGCTGTTGATAAAATGATGATCATTCAGGGTATTACGCTTGTTGAAAAAACAAAGCGTAATATTTAGTTTGTTATGATTTTGATTTGGCTAATTCATCTTGTTGACTCCGGAGAATTTTTATGGCTTCGGGTCCTTCTTTTTCAAAATTAACCCAATTGCATTCAATCGAAATCTTACCCTTATAGTTTATCTGACGAAGCGCTTTATAAAATGGAGTGAAATCTTCTTTGAGCGTGCCCGGTGCAGCTCTTTTCTCTGTTTCTGCAACGTGACAATGAACCAGTAGATTACCAGCCTGGACAATAGATTCAGGTGATTCTTTCTCACAGTTCATATGATAGAAATCAGCAAGTACCTGGACGTTTTTATCATTGACCAATCGGGCAATCTCGCACCCCTCTTTTACCGAATTGATAAAATTTGTCTCCTGGCTTCTTAATGGCTCGATGGCAATAGTTACATCGTATTCTCTGGCAATAGGACCAAGTTTTTCAAGTAAATCTACAAACTGATCACGCGCTTTTTGTCTGTCGAACCCATCCGGTATTCTTCTGGATCCACCACTCCCGAATACCATAATTTTTACACCGGCAATCTTACACCTTTGGAATGCAATCTTTGCATATTCAAGAATTTTATCCGGAACTGCTTCAGCACCTACACTTTTCATTGAAGCCGGGATAAAACTATTACATGCATAAGGGATTAAACCACTCTTGCGGACAAGTTGTAATTTGTTTTGGAATATTTCATCGGACTGTGTAGGAGCCAATAGGTTATCAACAGTACCTTCGAAATAATCAAATCCTGCAGTACTCACTAATTGGCTGTTTTCAACTTTTTGACAAGCACCCAGTGGAAAATATTTTGATTGATTTGACTTTTGAGCGCTCATTGTAATCGAAACACTAAGCAGAAAAAGTAAAACAAAGATTTTCATGTGATTGGTTTTATTATCAGTCAGTTCTTTAATAATGTAGAGACGCAAGATCTTGCGTCTCTACAGTTAAACGAAAATTAATATTTAAACACCTTATTTCCGGCCATAACCTGCTTCGTTTTAGGATCGAAGACAACCTTTTGTCCGGTTCTCAATGCAGCTGTCGACATGATACATGCAATTGAATGGTTGTAACCTGCCTCAACTGGGGCATGTGTCTTGACATCCTTGTTTCTGACACACTCCAGCCAGTTTCTCATATGGGCACTGGTTAATGGATCGCCACCTGTGTTGGCTCCTGTTTCGATCTTTATATTCGGTAAGCTAAACTTGTCAAGCAGGAATGGTTTCATTTCCATTTCCTTTGCAGAACCTGCTGAAAGACCACCTCCTGAAGTTACCTCGTTTTTATCAAGATCAAGGGTTCCACCATTAGAGAAATATAATTCTTTTATGCCTCCGGCTGAATTGGTTTGTCTTGAGGAGTAGATAACCTGGAATCCATCTTTATCACTGTCATGTGGGCCATATTCAAACACAGCAGTAACGGTATCAAAATTCTTTCTGCCATCGTTCCATAGATAAATGCCACCGTTTGCAGCTACCGACCTTGGGTATTCATAATGTGAAAACCAGTTTACAGTGTCGATCTGATGTGCCATCCACTGACCGGGGATTCCTGATGAATAAGGCCAGAACAAACGAAACTCAAGATATTTCCTTGGATCCCATGCTTCAAAAGGACGGTTCAATAAATAGCGTTTCCAGTCTGTATCTTTTTCCTGAATGGTTTTTACCAATTCGGGACGTCTCCATCTGCCGGGCTGATTGACATTCCATGTCATTTCTACACCGATAATCTTTCCAAACTTACCACTTTGAATATAATCGTGAGCAGCCTGATAGTTTGATCCTGAACGGCGTTGTGAGCCAATCTGAATGACTTTGCCCGTTTCCTTTGCAGCTTTTAATGCCCAGTTGGCATCATCCATGGTTTCAGCAAAAGGTTTTTCGCAATATACATCGCTGCCTGCACGAACGGCTTCGGCACACAACAAAGCATGTGAAAAGTCTGCTGTAGAGAGAATTACGGCATCAGGTTTCTGATTCCACAACTCTTCTGTGTTCTTTGCTGTTTTAACTTTCTGACCCGTTTTATCGAGTACCCATTTTTGTCCTTCGTCTCTGCGTACACTCCATAAATCGCAAACTGACACAAATTCAAAGTTCAGTTCTTTGGCGTGATTGAGAAAACAAGGACCGAGGGTGGCTTTAAAACGATCTGAGAATCCGAGTATTGCTACCTGTACTCTTTCGTTAGCGCCTTTGATACGGCCATAACTTTTAGCTGAAAAACCAAGGCCTCCAATAGCAATACCGGCAGTGGTTAAAGCTGATTTTTTGATAAAATCTCTTCGGGATGACATGTTTTTTATTTTTTATTTTTCAAATGTATCATGAAAAAATCACAAAACAAAAAACATTAATCATCAATTGACATATGCTGTCGTAGCAAGTGTTATAAACCTACAACTAGTTTTATCTTTTTAGAACGGTTGAGTTTATATACCAACTTCCCGACGCTGTATCCAACCACTGCTCCTACAAACACATCAGTTGCCCAGTGATCGTGTGCTGCAATTCTGGAAACGCCAATAATTGAAGCCATTGTATATGCAACCGGAGGAACCCATTTGTGATCTGCATAGGTTGAAGCAATGACTGTGGCCAATGAAAAAGCTGTAGTAGTGTGAGATGAGAAAAATGAGGCATTTTTTAAATCTAAACGTGGTCCATCCCATCGGTTAGGGTTTTCTTCACTGGGACGATGTCTATGTGCCAAAACTTTTCCATAGGTAACAAAAGTATTTGCTATCATAACTGCCTTTCCGGCAGTGATAGCTAAACCACTTAATTCTTCATTCCCGGCCAGGTGAGAAATAAGATAAGTGCCTCCTATCGCAGGTAATACATAGAAAAGATTTCCTATTGGATCAAATGCATTGCCAAAATCTCTCATGAGCCGTGAGTCGTTATTGTATGCCATTTTATTGAGAGGGACGTCAAGTTGATGAAGTGCTAATCCGGTTGCACCTAAAGCCACGAATTTCAACCAATCATTTCCCTTCCAATGAAATGGAGAAGTGGTGCATTTGCCTGCATCTCTATAGCCTGTACCGATGGTATGGAGATTTAGAATAGTATATTTGAAAGTTTCAAGGGAATCCTTTAAAACATTATTGACACTATCTTTTGAAGATGAAGTTATCTGTGCTTTGCTAATTGAGATATTAAAAAAGATTATCATAAAGATAATCAGTAATCTGATAGGGTTTTTGTTTTTCAATGGATCTCTTTTTTGGAATTATAAACGTTCTTCAGCTTTGGCCTGGTTCCAGAATTCTTCCATTTCAGCAAGTGTCATAGTCTGGATTAATTTTCCCGCGGCTTTACCCTTATCTTCAATGTATTGAAACCTGCGGATAAACTTCCGGTTGCCTCGTTCGAGGGCATCTTCAGGATTCACATTGATAAAACGTGCATAGTTAACAAGTGCAAAAAGATAATCACCAAATTCTTCTTCAAGTTTAGCGTGTTCCTTTCCATTGTTGACCTCATCGAGCATCTCCCGTTGTTCTTCAAGCACCTTGGCCCAAACCTGTGAAGGCTCCTCCCAGTCAAAACCTATTCCGCGTGCTTTTTCCTGGATCCTGTGTGCCTTGATCATGGCTGGTAAAGAGTTTGGCACTCCTGATAACACGGATGTACGCCCTTCACCCATTTTAATCTTTTCCCAGTTTTGGCTTACTTCATCAGCATTCGCTACTTTGACATCACCAAAAATATGTGGATGACGGTGGATGAGTTTTTCATTGATGCCTTCAATGATTCCCTGCATATTGAAAGCATTGAGTTCTTCTCCAACCTTTGCATAGAAAGCGATGTGCATCATCAGGTCGCCCAATTCCTTCCTGACCTCATCAAGATCCTTTTCCAGAATAGCATCCGAAAGTTCGTAAGTCTCTTCGATCGTGAGGTAACGCAATGTTTCAAGCGTTTGCTTTTTATCCCAGGGACATTTTTCCCTGAGTTCATCCATTATATTGAGTAACTGCTCAAAGGCAGCCAGACGAGGATCCATAAATTATTATTTTTGCAAAAGTACTTTTTTCCTTTTACATCAGCGTGGTTATCGAAGATACTTCTGATTTAAAGAAATGAATGGTATCTTTGAAACGAATTAAATACATAAATATTGAATACTACTACACTTCTTTCTGCTAAAGCTAAAAAAGAAACTTTAACGGGTTCATTACTGGTTATGGCCGGCGCTTCGGGATATGGATTATTGTCGCCTATTGCAAAACTTGCATATAGGGATGGATTTAGCGCTGCTGCCGTCAGCGTGAGCCAGGTTTTGTTTGGCGCATTGCTTGTTGGTTTGGTTTTGATTATTCAAAACTTCACAGGTGCAAAAACAACCACATTTATAAAACCTTCACTCAAACAGAAATTTTATCTGTCCTGTGCAGGGACTTTTCTTGGATTTACGACTGTATGTATTTACAAGGCGCTGATTTTGCTTCCGGCCTCAATCGCAATTGTGCTTCTTTTTCAGTTTACCTGGATGGGTGTGGTCATGGATATGATCCTGACTAAAAAACTACCGAGTAAAGCGAAACTTTTTTCTTTGCTCATTCTGCTTGCTGGAACATTGTTTGCTTCCGGAGCTTTTGAAGCCAATAGTGCACATCTTAGTTTGATAGGTATAATGTGGGCTTTGCTCTCCGCGGTTGCGTATACTTTGGTTATCTATGTCAGTGGAAATACCGTGACAAAAGCGGCTCCAATGACCAGGACATTTTACATGGCGGTGGGTTCCATGATCGTAACAATATTATGCTTCCCACCCCAAACCCTGGTCTTCACTGTTACAAATATTGATATTATGAAGTGGGGTTTACTTCTTGGTTTTGTAGGAGTTGTCCTTGCACCGGTACTTTTGAATAAAGGACTACCTGCAGTAAGTCTGGCTTTGGGAACAATTGTCAGTGCTATTGAGCTTCCGGTAGTGGTGATTGCTTCTGTTTTGATTCTGGATGAAAAGGTTAGTTTCTTTCAATGGCTGGGAGTAGGCGGAATTCTATTTGCCATTGCACTGCCTTACATGCTGAATAAGGATCAGAAATAAATTGAGTATCTCATAGAGACGCAATATTTTGCGTCTCAAATTAAGTGGAAAATGGGTATTGACTCATTTATTATCAATACAAATGAAAAAGATTTTAAGATTTAAAACATTAGTTGGAATAATAGTGGCCTTTCTAATTGGATTATTTAATCTACTAGATATATCTACAGTAAAGGACAATCCTTTGATATATGATATTTCAGCCAATTCTTACCATTGGATGTTTAAGAGTCTTTCAAATTATACTACATGGAGGATAATACAAGCTTTTATTTGCTTTATATATATTGGTGTTTCAGTGATATACTTAATGAAAACCTCCAAAAACCTAAAAATAATATTGATTATTTTTGAAACATTAATAATTATTTGGGGCATAAGATATTTTTGTCTTTGGTATGTTTCAGGATTTGATCATTATCCTGGATTTGACCCATATGTATTCTAATATTAGATCTATTGTGTTTACATCAAGTTATTTCACTTTTTATAAAACAAAAGAGACGCAAAATATTGCGTCTCTACATGATGATATCAGTTTAAGATTATGCTGCTTTAGTAAGCCCGGGCAAAGACAACGCGTTGGGTTGAGGGTTTTCCGGAATAGATACATTTGCCTTCTTCAAGCTTGTTGTCTAAAGGAATACAACGAATCGTTGCCTTGGTTTCGTCTTTGATCTTTTGTTCGGTTTCGGGTGTTCCATCCCAATGTGCCAGTACAAAACCGGCCTTGGTATCCAAAATAGCATTGAATTCTTCCCATGTATCAGCCCGACGGGTATTCTCGTCACGGAAATTCAATGCCTTCTGGAACATATTGTCCTGAATATTTTCGAGCAGATGCTCAATCTTCTTCTCAATATCAATAATCTGGTAAACAGCTTTTTCCAAAGTGTCACGTCGTGCTACTTCAACAGTACCGTTTTCGAGATCTCTGGGCCCGATTGCAATACGTATGGGGACTCCTTTGAATTCATATTCGTTAAATTTCCAACCCGGTTTTTGTGTGTCGCGGTCATCAAATTTAACACTGATTCCCTTAGCCAATAAATTGTTCTTGATTTTATTAGCGGTTTCGCTGATGAGTACAAGTTGCTCAGCATTTTTATATATAGGAATGATGACAACCTGGGTAGGTGCAAGTTTTGGAGGCAATACCAAACCATTGTCATCAGAATGCGCCATGATCAATGCTCCCATCAGGCGTGTCGATACTCCCCATGAGGTTGCCCAAACATATTCCAATTTGTTTTCTTTACTCAAAAACTTAACATCAAATGCTTTTGCGAAATTCTCTCCAAGAAAATGTGAGGTTCCGGCCTGAAGTGCCTTGCCATCCTGCATGAGCGCTTCAATACAATATGTTTCCAGTGCTCCTGCAAAACGTTCATTGGGTGATTTTGTTCCTCTGAGCACAGGTACAGCCATAAAGTTTTCAGCAAAGTCGGCATAAACACGCAACATTTGTTCTGCTTCTGCGATTGCTTCTTCCCTTGTGGCATGGGCCGTGTGGCCTTCTTGCCATAAAAATTCAGTTGTACGCAAAAATAATCGTGTTCGCATCTCCCAACGCACTACATTTGCCCATTGGTTTACCAATAGCGGAAGGTCACGCCATGATTTGATCCAGCCGCGATAAGTATCCCAAATAATAGTTTCTGATGTCGGACGAACAATTAATTCTTCTTCAAGTTTGGCATCTTCGTCAACTATTATACCTTTGCCGTCAGGAGAATTTTTTAAACGGTAATGAGTGACTACAGCACATTCTTTGGCGAAGCCTGCAACATGGCTGGCCTCTTTACTGAAGAATGATTTTGGAATGAATAAAGGAAAATATGCATTTACGTGTCCGGTGTCTTTAAACATTTTATCCAGAACGGCCTGCATTTTTTCCCAAATGGCATAACCGGATGGTTTGATTACCATGCAGCCTCTCACGGCAGAATTTTCTGCCAGGTCTGCTTTGATCACCAGGTCATTATACCATTGTGAATAATTTTCTGCTCTTGAAGGAAAATCTTTTGCCATTTGCTTCTTGTGGTACAAAATTTGTATTGAAATCAGTAATAATTACCGTCGCAAAGTTACAAAATAATAAGGAATTAGCCCCGGCAGTTATATAATATCTTAAGAATTGGAGGAAAACGTCATGAAAAAAATTATTACATCGGTCTTTGTGGTACTTAGCGCACTTACTGCTTGTACTGTCCAGAATCAAGGGCAGAGTTATGATGAAGTCTATTATAACCCAAAAGATGGGTCAACATTTGTGCAGTCCAGATTACCATTATTGCATAAATCAACCAAAGAGACTGTAATCAAGACTGATTCATCGGTTCCCAGTGATTCCTATGTCGGGAACACTGCCAGCAATCCACAAGGGTATAAGGCACTAAAGGATTCGGGAGCATATGTTGATAATAATTTCAATTACGACGATTATTACGACTATTCTTATGCATCCAGAATCAGAAGATTCCAATACAGTCCATTTAACGACTATTACCATGATTATTATACCAATCGTTACTGGTATGATTACAATCCCGGCTACTGGGGCTCAAGTATCTATAATAATTGGGGTATGGGTATGGGAATGTCCCGTTATATGGATCCATACTCAATGAGTTGGGGCATGTATTCTCCGTATAACAACTTCTATGATCCATTTTATTCACCATTTGGTTATAGTTTTGGCTATTCACCTTTTGGTTATAATAGTTTTGGTTTTGGTTATAACATGGGGTACAATAATGGTTTATATGGATATGGTTACGGCGGTTATGGTGGTTATGGCGGTTATGGTGGTGGAATCTATAGCTATAGCGGAGGATATAATAATAGCTTAGACAATAATTCTAAAATACATTATGGACCACGTCGTGATGGTGCAGGTACCAATGGACCAATTCCAAGTGAACGTACTGCATTTAGTCAACGTTACAATGGACTGACTAATGGTGGTGGTGGTGGAACAGCTGTAAGCGGACCTTCTACCGGACGTCAGGTAATGAATAGCAATGGTGCTGCAGGTTCAACTGCCAATCCAAATCTGAGAGATAAAGTTGCAGCTACAAATCAAACTGCTCCGGGAAGAAATCTACGTGATGCCGGAAATGGCAATCTGTTTGGATCATCACCTTCAAATGCACAGCGCGTTTCAAATCAAAGTCAGATGATGAACCGCAACGACGTCAACCGTTATGTTTCTGATCCTGCTAAAGATCAACAAGTCCAAGGAAGGAGACCGGACACCCGTTCAGTACAACAACCAGGTGGTACTTACAAAGACAGAGCAATAATTAATGGAACCCAGCAATATGCTAAACCAACGCAAAGCGCTGCTCCACAACAATATTACACTCCTGCAAATGCAAGACCCCGTTCAAGTAATGAATATACTAGTCCGGGTTACAGAAATCCTGCCATTTATAATTCACAGCAATATGCACCTCAGCAACGGTCTGTTTCAGACCCCACGAGGTATGCTCCTGCCCAGACTTATTCTGCACCAGCTTCGACAGGTTCAGGATCAAGACCTACGAGTAATTATAATACTTATCGTCAGGAATCCACTCCTTCATCATACAGCAGTCCGGCTCCTACGCAGACATACTCGGCACCCACTCAGACTTATTCTGCTCCGGCCAGTTCCGGACGTAGTGAAGCACCAAGTTCAAGTTCCGGTTCAAGCTCAAGCTCATCAGGTGGAGGTACTATTAGTAGCCCTCGCAGATAACCCGCAGATAATTAGTCATTAACTATAATATATAAAACTATGAAAAAACTAGTAGTATTACTTATAATAATAGCTGCTACTACGACGGCTATTGCTCAGAATGAAGTAGATGCATTGCGTTTCACCCGTTTTCAATATGGTGGTACTGCCCGTTCCATGGGAATGGGAGGTGCTTACGGCGCATTGGGTGCTGATTTCTCTTCACTATCTACCAATCCGGCCGGAATGGCATTGTATAAACGTTCTGAAATTTCATTTACCCCCTCTTTTTTATCCAATAAAGTTTCCTCAACTTTTAATGTTAATTTCTTTTCAGACGATTCTAAAAGCAGCTTTAATATAGGCAATATCGGAGCTGTACTTGTAATGGAGAATCCTGATTCAAAAACAAACAGTGATTGGAAAAACTTTCAGTTTGGATTTGGATATAACAGATTGGCAAACTATAACTCGAACTACTTCATCGAGGGAACAAATTCCAAGACCTCTTTACTTGGATTATATGTAAACTGGGCCAATGGAGTAGCGCCCGGAAATCTTGGAGCAGATGGCGCTTTTGATACACAGCTTGCATATAATGATTCTCTGATTTATGTGAAAAATAAAAACGGAAATATCTATAGTGCAGATATTCTTGATATGGCTACTTTCCCGGGAGTACATCAGACAAAAACTGTTAGTACCACAGGATATTTGGGAGAAACAGTATTTGCCGGATCAGCTAATTATCAGGATCGAATTTATTTTGGCGCTTCTCTGGGTGTGGTTGCTTTGAAATATGAAGAGTCAGCAACTTATACTGAAAATGATAATGGAAACAAGATTCCAATATTTAATTATCTGAATAAATTCGATCATCAGATCATCAAGGGTACAGGTATAAATCTTAAACTTGGTATTATTGTCAGAGCAATGGATTGGCTAAGATTGGGAGCAGCTGTTCACACACCTACACTCTACAGTAAACTGAATATTGATTATTATTCAACTATGTCCTCTACTTTTGACAATGGTTTTAAGGCAGATGCAACATCTCCTTTGGGGCAATATACATTTGATATGACGACACCATTAAAACTGATTGGAAGCGCTGCTTTTATCATTGGCAAGTCGGGACTTATTTCAGCTGATTATGAAATGGTCGATTATACAAAAGCCCGTTTGCGTCCTACTGCTGATTTCACTTCAGCAAATCAACGTATACAGGATAAATATAAGAGTACTTCAAACATTCGTATTGGTGGAGAATATCGTTTTGGACAAATAAGTTTCCGTGGAGGTTATGGCTTATTTGGTAGCCCCTATAATTCAAATGTGAATAATGGTAAAGCAAATTTAGCTTCTTTAGGTATTGGATATAGAACCCAGGATTACTTTGTGGACTGTGCTTTTACGAGTTATAGTATGACTGAAGACTACTATTTGTATGGTGTCGATGCAGCAAACAAAGCATCTTTAAAGACCACAAATAATACTTTTATGGTGTCTGTCGGAGTGAAGTTCTAAATCTTGAATAAAAATAGTGTTTCGATTGAAAAATTGTTGGTTGTAAATGCTGTTGGAGTTATTAAACTCCGACAGTTTTTTTTATCTGTTGATTCTGCTTAATCCTGCTTCAGCTTTTTGGGAAATACTGTTTTTGTATTCTGTTGGATCCATAGAAAGGCTTTTCTTGTAAAAAGTAGCTGCTAAATCATACTTTTTCATGTTCTCATAAATCATTCCCAGCTGCAAAGCAGCGTTTGCTGCAAAATACCATGGTTTATCTTGTCCTTTTTCGATCGTCAGATTATAATAACGAATGGCTTCTGAGATCTTACCCGATTCATGATACACTCTGGCTAAACGGTATAGGTATTCCAATGAATGATGCTCTGTTTTGGAAGTACTTTGGTTGAATCCTGCAAGTTCTTCAAGTGCACGGTCATAATATCCACCATCAAACAACAGTTGAGCTTTCAGTAAATAAACATCGGGTATTTCACCTGATTTAAAATCAGAAAGCGCTTTTTTATCAGAATCTGTAGTGTTGTCACCGACCAATGGAATACGGTTCATGTATTCATGATATTTTTTAATGTCGCCATTTATCAGATAATTCCATGCAATACGCTGATATGCTGATCTGATAAAATTCTTTCCTCTGAAGTTAGCGGTAAAGTTAATAAGATAAGCCCAAGCGCTATTATCAAGTCTGTTTAGTTTGGCAACACCCAGGAGGTAATCCAGATAATGAAAATGAAAAAATTCAGGACCGTTAGGACGTGTAGAGAGAATTTGAATTCCCTGATCATTGAGACCACGTTTAAAACAAAGATTGGCTTTACAATATGCCATTAATGGATTTTCATGTACTAGTTGCAGCCCTTCTTCCTTGTTGTACCAGTTTAAAATCTTTTCAGAAAACGACTTATCTGCTGCCAGGTTAATCGAGGTAAGACTTAAAAGGAAAAGAGACTCATTTTGAAGATATTTCCACTTGGGATTGGTTTGCGAGATATCAAATACCTGTTGCATTTCCTGTATTCCGCCATTTACTGTTCCTTTCAGCCCTGTAGCTTTTCTGATCCAGTCATATTTATCAGGGATGCTGCCAATGAGTGTATGCAACATTCCCAATGAAAGTTTCTGAGGAATAAAATCAGGATATTCACGATTGTTTCGTTCCAGCAGGCGATATGCTCTGTTTATTTCTGCTGCAGCTTTTATATATTCACCAAATTTCATTCTGGTAAAAGCAACCTGCATTTCCATGGTTGCTATACAATACCTGTAATAAGGTGAATCTGAACTTTCCCTTTCGATGCGTCTCTTACGAATAGCCATTGCATCAGTATATTGATCGAACGAAGCTTGTTCTTCACCGATAAATGATCCAAGGAAATCGATATAGTTATCCAAAAAAAATGGAATAGCATTAGCTGGATTTACATTTTTCTCATTTGCAATCAGTTTACGAGCTTCATTGAATCGCAGGCTGATAATGAGGTCAAAAGCATCTGTGCAATTTTGATTAAAATTGAATGATGCCTTCATAAAAAGTGGAGAGAGCAGCAAGAAAAGTACAAACAGATATTTTTTCATGATGTTCCTGATTTTCTGGTTAAAAAAAAACGGAAGAACCAAAGGCGCTTCCGTTATAAAATTAACTCTTTTTATCAATTATTGTTCACGGCATCAACAATTGCCTGGTCAACAAGGATACGCCCACAATACTCACAAACGATTACTTTGCGGTGCATACGGATATCCAATTGTCTCTGAGGAGGTATTTTACTGAAGCATCCGCCACATGCATCACGTTCAATAGGCACGACGGCAAGACCATTGCGCGCATTTTTGCGGATGCGTTTGTATGCAGTGAGTAAACGCGACTCAATAAATTTCTGATTCTCTTCGCTTTTGGCATGAAGCATCACCTCTTCCTTTTCGGTTTCAGCAACGATATCTGTAAGTTCGGCTTTTTTCATTTCCAGATCGTTTTTGCGTTCTTCCAGTACCTTTTGTGCCTTTTCAATCTCGTCCTTTTTGATGATAAGCGATGAGGAAAATTCACGGATACGTTTTTCGGCAAGCTGAATCTCGAGATTCTGATATTCGATTTCTTTTGTCAGGGAGTCGTACTCACGATTATTTCGAACATTGTTCTGTTGTTCTTCATAACGTTTGATGAGAATCAGACTTTCTTTGATTGCAAACTCTTTTTCAGTAACCTGACTTTCTGAACTTTCAATGTCAGTAATGTAGTTATCGATACGCGTTTGCAGACCAATGATTTCGTCTTCCAGATCTTCAACTTCCAAAGGAAGTTCTCCTCTGATAATGCGGATCTTGTCGATCTGTGAATCGATTTGTTGTACCGAATACAGCGCGAATAATTTGCGCTCAATCGATACCTCAATATTCTCTTCTGCATCTACTTCGCCTGGCTTCAAACCTATGATGCTTATAACTTCCTCGATCGGAGTTTCACTTGAGAGATTATCTTTGATTTGCTTTGACATATAGATCCTGATATTTTGTTTTAAAAGTAATGAACCGAATTTGTATTAAGCTCTGATATTCGAACTGCAAAAGTAGGAAATATTTTTGTAATTTGATTGAATAATAACTCTTTTGTGTACTGTTCGCTCTCATAATGACCTATATCTGCTAGTAAAATGCGCCCTTCAGGGATAAAAAAGTCATGATATTTAATATCTCCGGTAATAAATGCATCTACTCCTGCACTTAAAGCTTTATGAATTAAAAAGCTACCCGCGCCACCACAAACGGCTACAGACTTAATAGGTTTATCTTTAAAATCAGAATATCGGATACTTCCTGTCCTGAATTGCTCTTTTAAAAGTTGAAGAAATGCCATTTTGGGAAGGGGGTTTTCCAGAATTCCTTTCATTCCGGCACCTGTTTGTTGATTTTTATTTTCAAGCGAATAGATATCGTAGGCAACTTCTTCATAGGGATGCGAAGTTAGTAGTGCATGAATTATTTTGTTTTCAAGGAAAAAAGGAAAGATGGATTCAATCCTGATTTCAGATTCCCGGTGTAGCTCATCAATCTTTCCAACAAAAGGATTGGTTCCTGCTCCTGCTTTAAATGTTCCGACGCCTTCACTATTGAAACTGCATGAATCATAATTCCCTATATGACCTGCCCCGGCTTCGAAAATAGCGTTTCTTACTATTTCTGCGTGATCGACAGGACAATAAGTGATCAGTTTCCTGAGTTGCTTTTGTCCGGGGACAAGAGGACTAAGTTGTTTCAGGCCAATCTTTTCGCAGATCATGGCATTGACCCCATCGATGATATTATCCAGATTTGTGTGTATTGCATAGACAGCGATATCATTCTTGATCGCCTTCATGGTTATTCTTTCAGTAGCAGTATTGCCGGTGATCTTTTTAAGCCCCCCAAAGATGAGCGGGTGATGAGAAATGATGAGATTTATCTTTTTAGAAATTGCTTCTTCCAATACATCTTCGGTAACATCAAGGGTAATTAAAGCTCCTGAACAATCATCAGAGGCATTCCCGATTAATAACCCGACATTATCGTAAGACTCCTGAAGTGTCAAAGGAGCAAATTGCTCCAATTCGTAAATTATATCTCTAATCTTCATTTATTATTTCTTCGTTTTAAAGAAAAGATAAAGATACAACAATCTTTTTAAAGATATTAGCGGTTATATTTGGCAAAGAATTTACGCCAATCGAATCTTCATCTATCATACAAAAACAGATATTAAAAAAACTTCAAAAAAAAAATTATAATTTACGGCTTAGTTTGAAAAAACTATACTAACTTTCCTGCATGATTTTGCTAAGAATCCTGTTGCTGCCTTTTTCTTTAATTTACGGCCTTATTATTAAGGTTCGTAACTATTTATTTGATATCGGACTGCTTAAATCAGTAGCGTTTAAGCTTCCTGTTATTTGTGTGGGCAATCTTTCGACAGGTGGTACAGGTAAAACTCCACATGTTGAATATCTTATACGTTTACTTCAAAACCGTTTCAAAATTGCCGTTTTAAGCAGGGGATATCTTCGAAAGACCAAAGGATTTGTTTTAGCCGATACAAATTCAAATGTTTCAATGGTTGGAGATGAGCCAATGCAATACATAAATAAATTCAATAATGTGTTGGTAGCTGTTGATGAAGACAGGCGTCATGGGATTCAAAAACTAATATCTGAACATGTTGAAACGCAGGCTGTTATTTTAGACGATGCCTATCAACACAGGTATGTAAAGCCGGGCCTGACAATTCTTCTTACTGATTTTCACAGTCTTTATCCCAATGACTATCTGCTGCCGTTTGGGCGATTACGCGAAGCCATTAAAGGAGCCAAACGGGCTGATATCATTATCGTCACAAAGACAGATCCTGTGTTTACTCCCTTGAGTAAAAGAGCCGTACTTGAAAAAATTAAGCCTTTGCCCTATCAGAAAGTATTTTTTACTTATGTTACTTATGGTTTGCCGGTTCCGCTATTTCCCGGGTTACCTGCCTTGAGGTATAACCTGATTAATACCATTATCCTTTTTGTAGGTATAGCAAATCCGTATCCTCTCGAGCAATATTTAAGAAGATTGTGCAGTGAGTTAATTACAGTGCAATTTAAAGATCACCATCAATTTTCTGAAAAGGAAATTAATGAGGTTAAAACAACATTCAATAATCAGTTTACAAAACGCAAAGTCCTGATTACAACCGAAAAAGATGCTATGAGATTACAAGAACCTGCAATATTAGAATTATTGAAAGAAATTCCTGTTTATTATATTCCCATCGAGGTGTCATTCCATTTTCGCGAGAAGGAGAAATTTGATAAACTGATAACTGATTTTGTAAGTTCAGAAACTGTTTAAATTTTATTTTTTCATTTGCCCGTAGGGCATAAATGACAATAGAAATGCAATTCTCCCACTTCTTTTGCCCGTGGGGCATCAACATTAAAAGTTAATCCCCTACGGGGAAAAGATTTATATCTCAGCCCTTTCTATTGTCATTTATGTCCTACGGACAATTTTAAACAGCTTCTCTGTATAATAGTTCTGTTTATCATTGACAGTTTGATTAATTTTGCCAAACGTAACTGTACTATGATGGAAAAAGTGAGGAACACACTTGTATGGTTTTTATTAATCCTTGTGGCTGTTGTTTTTGTCAGTTGTAAAAAAACTACCAGGGCAGGGGCAGATGAAATAGTTATCAATGGAAAGCTGACAAATTCAATCGGTAAAATGATTTGGCTGAGTGAGTTTGATGGGAAAAAAATGCATATAATTGATTCTGCACTTGTTGAAGAAGATGAATTAATCAGCTTTTTAGTTAAACCAAAGTATGCAGGTTTTTATATCGTTTCATCCCGAAAAAATGACAATGTTTTTTTAATTGGGAATATGGGCGAAACTATAACGCTTACCGGCGATGCAAATCATCTTTCATCAACTTGGAATGCAAAGGGTTCAGATGAAACGAGGCTTTACCTCAATTATTGGAATGTTTCGCGCAAGCAATTGAGACAGATCGATTCATTAACAGTTCTTTTCAGGAGCATACATATGAACCCTGAGTCTATGGTTTCACGCATCCGGATGGATTCGGTATTTAATGCGATAATGGAAACCCAACGTGTTGCTGCTACTCGTTTTATAAATAAAAACAAGGGGTCACTGGCATCCTTGTTGGTGATCGATGCTAAGTTTTCCAAAATTCCATTGTTTTATGAAGAACGTGATATAAACTATTTCAAAATGCTTGACAGCGGTCTCTCGAAAACATATAAAGGCAATCCAATGGTAGTCGATTTTCATGAAAGGGTTCAACAAATCCTTATGAGAATTAAATATCATCAGGAAAACAATCGCTTACTTCCTCCCGGTGAATTAAACCCTTCTTATGCTCCTAACCGGTAAGATAAAATTATTTTAAAAGGAAAAATTCAAGAAATTGAGATCTCCCAAAATGATGATACTTTGAAAACAAACTCACTCGAACTCAGACCAGGCGAAAAAATATATTTTGCTTCAGATTTTCATTTAGGAATACCTGATCATGCATCAAGTTTGATACGTGAGAGACTGTTGGTTGAATGGCTTGAGGTCATCCATAAAGATGCACGCGAAATTTATCTGATGGGCGATCTCTTTGATTTCTGGTTTGAATATAAAACTGTTGTTCCAAAAGGATTTGTCCGCTTATTTGGTAAACTGGCTGAAATAACTGACTCCGGAATTGCTGTTCATCTTTTCAGAGGAAATCATGATATTTGGGCCTTTGATTATCTGGCTCAGGAGTTAAATATCAATCTGCATCGCGAGAGTCAGATCAAAGTATTCAATGGCCGTCATCTGTTTTTAGCACATGGTGATGGTTTGGGTCCCGGCGATAAAGGCTATAAAATGCTGAAGAAAGTTTTTGAATTCAAGCTCAATCAATGGTTATTCAGATGGATTCATCCCGATATTGGTACCCGTATTGCACTCTATTTTTCAAGAAAGAGCAGATATGCCAATGATCTGCTAAAGGCAGAAGGGGAGAATATTAGAGAAAGAACAATCTACGACGAGCGATTGTATCATTTCAGCAAAGAGATGTTGGCCAGTGATCCTGCTATCAACTTCTTTATATTCGGACATCAACATGAACCAATGGATGAAACAATAAGTCCTGATTGCAGAATGATTATCCTGGGCGACTGGCTGAAAAACTTTTCATACGCAGTGTTTGATGGGCAGGATATGTCGGTTCACTATTTCCAAAAAGAAAATACTGCAGATGGTAAAGACATTTAAAACAATAGCTATCAGCAGAACCGATAATATTGGAGATGTCGTGCTCGCATTGCCCCTGGCCGGAATCATCCATCAGTATTATCCCGAAGCTGAAATTCTTTTTATAGGCAAAGCATATACACGGGCAGTAATTGAAACATCAATATTTATTAGCCGTTTTATAGACAGAGATGAGATCATCGTTCATCCGGAAATGCTAGCATCGTTGAATATTGATGCGATTATTTTTGTCTTTCCCGATCATTTATTGGCATCTCTTTCCCGAAAAGCCGGAATTAAAATGCGGATCGGTTCATTTCACAAGATGAACCATCTCTGGAACTGCACACACAGGATAAATTTTACACGCAGAAGATCAAAACTGCACGAAAGCCAACTCAATTTTAAGTTGTTAAAACCTTTGGGAATTCCTTCAGAGATCACGAAGTCAACAATTCCATTATTATATGGAATGAAAATGATTGCCTTGCTTCCCTCACGTTTGAATAAATTCCTGAACAACGATAAATTCAATCTGATCATTCATCCAAAGTCACATGGACATGGAAAAGAATGGCCTCCTCAGAAATACAGTGAACTCTGTAATCAATTATCTACCGATGACTTTAATATTATTTTCACGGGTTCACCTAAAGAACGTGAATTTATCACAACGAATTTTAAACCATTATTCGACCGTTTTCCTTCCATCCACAATGCAGCGGGGGAGATGAATTTAGAAGAGTTCATCAGCTTTATTTCAAGTGCAGATGGACTTTTGGCTAGTGGAACGGGCCCTTTACATATTGCAGCTGCTCTTGGAAAGCTTTCTGTTGGCTTTTTCCCTCCCCTGGCACCTGTTTTCTCTCAACGATGGGAGAATCTGGGCGAAAAGGCTTTTCATTTTGAGCTTGATCAATGCTTTTACCACTATCAGTGCAGGGAAACAAACACTTGTAAGTGTATTGAGAATGTAGAAGTAGCGGAGGTAAAGGCCTTGCTGTTGAGAGAATCAGTCAAAAAGTTTATAGTTTGATGCCAGCAAAATTATTTCTAATTTCATTTCTGAATAGGTCCTTTCTTGTGATAGGCTAAAATCATTAAATATCAACTAATTATGATTAATAAATACTTTAAGTTACAGGTAATGGTATTCACAATCCTGTTTTCATTTATCTCTTTTGGGACGAAAGCTGCTGATCATCCTGTTAATATTATTCCAGCGCCATTGTCAGTGAAAACTTTGAAGGGGGAATTTACAATAACAGCTAAAACAAATGTGATGATATTCCCATCCAATCCTGAAGTCTTAGCTGTTGCTGCTTTTTTTACAAACAGAATAGATTCCGTATCAGGGTTTGTTATTAAACCACATGTAAATGAAGGTGTAAAAACAGTTCCAAAAAATACAATACTTTTCAGTATAATCGAAGATGCAACACTTGGAGACGAAGGATATCATTTAACTATCAATAAAGAGCATGTCCTAATTTCTGCAAACACAGCGAGAGGTCTGTTTTATGGCGTGCAGTCAATGTTTCAGTTGCTGCCTCCAAAAATAATGAGTCCGGTAAAAGTCGAAGGAATAGCATTAAAAATGCAGGCTGTGAAAATATTTGACAAACCCCGGTTCAGCTACCGTGGGATGCATCTCGATGTTGGGCGTCATTTTATGCCTGTAGATTTTGTCAAACAATACATAGACCTGTTGGCGATGTTCAAAATGAATACTTTTCACTGGCATCTGACCGAAGACCAGGGATGGCGTATCGAGATCAAAAAATACCCTAAACTGGCCCAGATAAGTTCAATGCGCGATGAAACCATTGTCGGACATGCCGGAGGAACCAACAAAACATATGATGGAATACCTCATGGTGGGTATTATACACAGGATCAGATCAAAGATGTGGTTTATTATGCATCAAAACGATTCGTTACCATTATTCCCGAAATTGAAATGCCAGGACATTCGCAGGCAGTTTTGGCTGCTTACCCACAGTTAAGTTGTACTGGCGGACCCTTTAAGGTGGCAACCACATTTGGTGTCTTCAACGATATCTTTTGTGCAGGCAACGATTCTACCTATATTTTCCTGCAGGATGTGCTTGATGAAGTAATGGCACTTTTTCCTTCAAAATATATTCATATTGGCGGTGATGAAGCCCCTAAGGTACGCTGGCATGAATGTCCAAAATGTCAGGCTTTGATGAAAGCCGAAGGGTTGAAAGATGAACATGAATTGCAAAGCTATTTTGTAAAGCGGATTGAGAAGTTTGTGTTGTCGAAGAGACGCAGAATTATTGGTTGGGATGAGATCCTCGAAGGGGGACTTGCCCCTGAAGCTACCGTGATGTCTTGGCGTGGTGTGGATGGAGGCATCGCTGCGGCCAAACAAAAACACGATGTAATCATGTCAGCAAACAGTAATCTCTATTTTGATCATTATCAGGCCGACCCTGAGTCAGAGCCTTTGGCAATTGGTGGATACCTTCCATTGAAGACGGTTTATGGGTTTGAACCCATACCGGCCGAACTGACAGCTGACGAAGCAAAACATATCATTGGTGCTCAAGGTCAGATCTGGACAGAATACATGAAAACACCCAATAGCGTACAATATATGTTGCTCCCACGTCTCTTTGCGTTGGCAGAGATGGTTTGGTCATCAAAAGAACAAAGAAATTGGGATGATTTCCGAAACAGGTTGGACAACAATATGCAGCGGATGGCTATCATTGGACTTAATTATTCACAGGGCAATGCAAAGATTGATGTTACTGCAACAGCCGAAAAAGAAGGAAAATATCTGATCGTTAAACTGGAAGCAGAACGCCCGAATATGATCGTTCATTATAATCTGGATGGCAATCCTGTGACTCCGGGATCTGCTGTAGCCCTGAAGCCTCTAAAAGTGAAAAAAAGCTCAAAGCTTTATTCAGCTGCTTTTATTGATGGACAAATGAAAGACAAAATGATCAACAGAATCGTTGAGCCACACCTTGGAGCATATACTGAAGCTATTTTAACCCGAAACGATAAGCCGGACTTAAAACCGGTTTCTATGCCCGGGCTCGTTGATGGTTTCTGTGGTACGATCGATTCTGATCAGGCAACATGGAATGCTATCCAGGGAAAAGACGACCAGATCACGATCGATTTAAAACGAATCGTTTCTCCAACGGAAATAGCAATTAACTGTATGGCTATAAAAGACAAAAATATTGTGATGCCCACAACTATTGAGTTTCAGGTATCTCAGGACAATAAAGAATATACATCAGTGACAATTTTAAAAAATGATTTCTCAGATGAATTTAATGCTATAAAGGTTAAGAATTTTTCGACTGCTGTGAAATCTCTAAAAGCCCGTTATGTTCGGGTAATCATCAAAGCAGAAAGTAAAACTGCACGCGATCCCCGGTTGCTGATCGACGAAGTCGTTGTAAAATAAGTCATTCAATATGGCAAAAGAAATTCGATTACTCGCAGAAGTCCGTTCTTATTCAATCATCACCTTTGGTGTATTCCTGAATGCACTGGCATGGATGGGCTTTATGATTCCTTCGCACATTGTAGGGGGAGGAATAAACGGGGTTTCTTCACTCCTTTATTTGTCTACCGGCATTCCTATTGCAGTCGGAATCCTTGTTTTTAATTCCATTCTCATTGTTTTGGCTATCCGGATACTGGGGGTGGCATTTGGCATTAAGTCTATTTTTTCCATCCTGATGATGGTGGGGGCCTTTTCACTTTTCCAGTATTTATTTACAGATCCGATTGTGAAAGACAAATTCATGGCGGCCATTATCGGGGGTATTCTCAACGGCGTAAGTATTGGAATTGTATTTACACAGGGTGGGAGTACAGGAGGTGTTGATATCATAGCCATGATCATCAATAAATACCGGAACATCACACCGGGGAAAGTGATTCTCTACTTCGATGTTTGCGTGATAACCTCTTCTTACCTGATTTTTCCCCACATCGAAAATATCGTTTATGGATATGTTGTGATGGCCGTCGGAACCTACGTGATAGACCTTGTATTGACAGGAGCAAACCAAACCGTACAGATCTTTATATTTTCACAGAAAAATGCTGAGATAGCAGATACGGTAGGCAAAGATCTAAAGCGGGGGGTTACATTGATCAAAGGAATCGGCTGGTATTCGAAAAGTGAACAGGATATCCTGATGATTTTGATGCGAAAGACCGAATTACCCTATTTCTTCCGGGCCGTGAAACTCATCGACCAAAACGCCTTTATCTCGGTTTCCAGCGTAATGGGTGTCTACGGTCAGGGATTTGATGTTATCAAGGTCAAATAATCGAAGGCAGACCACTGAAAATTAATTAGTTATAGTTTTATCAACCTTCCAGAAGAATAATCCTTAAGATTATCTTTTTCAATTTTCATACACACCCTTGTTCTGTAATTATCAGAACATGAGGTGTTTATTGTTCGATTATTATTTCATGACTTAAAAATAACCGGTATATAATCAGAAAATATCAAGAAAATAATCAGTATATAACCGGTATCTTAGCTACAGGTTATATACCGAATATATACCGAATATATACAGGTTATATACAGGTTATCTAACAATAGTCTACTCAATATCTGTTGATTATGAATGTGTTTTCGAAGAGTGTTTTTAAGGGCTTTTTTGGAGGATGGAGACATAAAAAAAAGGCTGCCGGAGACCGGCAACCTTTTCAATGAAATACATTTTAATACTGATTATTTCAGGTTCAGTTTCTTTTTTACCAAAGGCATGATATCATCGCCACCATCATAATAGAGCAAAACGCCATCAGTGGTATTGAGGATATAGCTGAATCCGTTTTCTTTCGCAACATCAGCAATACCCTTATTTGCCTTAGCAATTGAAGGAGCCATTAGCTCATTTTGTTTGGTTTGGAGACTCTGTTGAGCGCTTTCCTGAAATGCCTGTAGTCTTTGTTGGATATCCATGATTTCTTTTTGTTTGGTATCCTTTATGATTTTAGACATTGTGGCTTCAGCTTTTTGAAACTCATCTAATTTTGAAGTATATTCAGCCTGACTTTTGTTAAACTCATCGCTTAATTCCTTCTGGAATTTTTCATACTTGGTTTTAATAGTATCCTGACCCGGAATCATTTGATACAGTTTAGCAAAATCGATATAACCAATTTTCTGAACTTTCGTTTGTGCGCTTGCTGATCCGATGAATCCGACCAATACAAATAAAATTGCAATTCTTAATAAACTTCTCATTTCTCTTTTCGTTAGTTAATCAATTTAGGTTTTCAGACAAAATTAAGCATTTAAATTAAATCCCTGCCGGTATTGTAAAATTATCGGGGAGCCGGTTTATTTTGTTGGTTTACAGGAGCTGCGCCCTGTTGGTTGACATTAGTATTTCCAAGTTTTTTTAGTACTGCTTCGCTGATATCATATTTGCTGTTTGTATAAATCATGGTAGCACCACTGGATTTATCAAAAACGACAGCAATATTATCCTGCGTAGAAACAGCTTCAATCGCATTGTAGACTTTATCCTGAATAGGTTTGATGAGCTCTTGTCTTTTTTTGAAGAGATCACCGTTCTGACCAAATCTTTGTTTCTGGAGGTCCTTTACGCTTTTCTCTTTGTTGATAATCTCGTTTTCACGTTTGCGTTTCATTTCTTCGGGCAGCATAGTTGCATCCGCTTCATACGTTTTGTACATCCTGTCGATCTCGGCAAAACGGGTTTCTATGTCCTTTTGCCATTTGGATGAAATGTCTTCGATCTGTGTCTGGGCAATTTTGTATTCGGGAATATTGCCCAGGATGTATTCTGTATCAACATATGCAAATTTTTGGGCTTGCACCGTTGCACCTGCAAACATACATAGAAGTGCTGTTAGTATTATTCCAGCGGCTCCTGTGATTCTTTTGTTTATGCTTTTCATATATTTCTCCTCCGTTTTGTGGTTATAAGTTGGCATATGTAGAACAAAAAATCTGCCAAAAAAGTGTATTTGACGACAGATTTAAGAAACTTTATATTAATCAACAGATTGGTTAATCGAGAAGTGGAAATGTCCTTTGTTTGCTGATGGCATCCCGGGGATTGCATCAAAACCATAACCCCAGTCAAGACCCAGCATACCAAACATCGGAAGAAACACTCTGACACCGATACCGGCTGAACGTTTTACGTCGAATGGATTATACTTTTTGAACGATTCCCATGAATTTCCGGCTTCGAGGAAGCCCATAGCATAGATTGTCGAACTGGGATTCAACGAAAGCGGATAACGCAATTCCAAAGTAGATTTTTGATAGATACTGGCGCCTACTTCTTTTCCTAATGCGTCTCTTGGTGTGACTGACTGATTTTCATAACCACGGAATCCGATGATTTCGCGGCCATCATAATTGGCATACTGTGTCATACCGTCACCTCCCATGTAATATCTTTCAAAAGGTGTATTTCCAAGTTTACTGTTGTAATTGCCAAGGAAAGCATTACGGGTACGCAATGAAACTACCAGTTTCGGGATCAATTCTTTATAGAATGATGCACTGAATTTCCATTTGTGGTATTCAATCCATTTGTATCGTTCCTCGTCCCAGGAGTTTCTTTGTGCTATAGTCATTTCTGAAACATCTTTTGTATAATCCAACTTACTGAATTTTGAATAAGGTGGTGTAATTTTAACATCGAGAGATATTTCAGAGCCACTACGTGGGTATAGTGGGAAGTCGGTTGAAGCGCGACCAAAGTTTATTTCATAATCAAAGTTATAAAAAGAACCGTTTCCGCCCCCAACAGGGATCAGATTGGCGTAGTTATTTAATTTATAAAATTGCAGATTGATGGATTGTGACAACTGGAAAAAGTCATCGGGCCATTGCAGACGTTTTCCTAACCCAACAGTCAGACTTTGATTTTTGAAACTCTGAAAGTTTGGATCCCCTTTGGTAACTCCATTTGTAAAGGCTGAGTGAGTATATGAAAGGCTGAATGCATTTGGTCTCTTACCACCAAGCCAGGGTTCCATGAAAGATGCGCTGTAACTGACATAACCTGCTCCATAGGATTGAAGACGAAGACTCACCTTTTGGCCATCGCCTGTTGGAACAGGACGATATGCAGCAAGATTAAACAGGTTGCGTGAAGAGAAATTATTAAATGTAAGTCCTAGGGTACCGATCAATCGGCCATATCCCCAACCTCCTGAAAGTTCGATCTGATCCGAAGAAGTCTCTTCAACTTTCCAGTTGATATCCACAGTTCCGGTTTCCTCGTTGGGAACCATATCCGGAGTAATCTTTTCCTGATTAAAATACTTTAGCTGTCCGAGTTCACGCATTGTACGTACGAGTTTCTCGCGGCTGTAGAGCTGTCCCGGACGGGTTCTCATCTCACGAAGGGCAACATGATCGTTTGTTCGGGTATTGCCGGCAATGGTGACTTTATTTATGACAGCTACTTTGCCTTCGCGGACACGCATTTCGATGTCGATAGAGTCATTATTAATGCGTGTTTCGATAGGAATGATGCGTGAAAAGAGATAACCGTTGTCCTGATAAAGTGCACTAACGTCAGTGCCATTTGGATTATAAGTAATGTTTTTTTCAAGTTCCTTGATGTTATAAACATCACCTTTTTTGATTCCAAGTTCCTGGCTCAGGAATGCCGATGGATAGATGGTATTTCCGACCCATTTAATATTTCCGAAATAATATTTTGGACCTTCATCGACTTTCATTATGAGGTCAATGGTGTTGTCTTCATTCTTTACAATCGAGTCTTTGATCAGTCGTGCATCGCGATAACCCAATTCATTGTATTTATCTATGATCTTGACTCTGTCATCAACAAACTTTTCAGGAATATATTTTGATGCTTTCAGGAAAGTCATCCTGAAGTTGTTTTCTGAGGCAGTTTTAACGGGTTCAGAAAATTTAAATTTTCCTTTAGCGATGGTTTCGATAGAGCCTTGTAAGACCTCATCCAGAAAGGTAAAAGGTCTGAGTTTCCCTTGTTCTTTGGTGTCTTTGAGTGCCCCTTTTAATCTGACGGCGGCAACATCTTTATTTCCTTCGATATGAATCTCGTGGATCTTAACCTTGGTGTTTTTTTGAATATTAAAGACAAGGTGGTTGTAGTTTTCCTTTGTCTTGTCCGGAGTCTGAACGATATTGATATGAGCATTCAAAAAACCCTTCTCGTTATAATGCTTGAGTATGGTATTTCGGGCACGCATCAACATATTTTCGGTAATTACATCACCCGGTATCAGTTTGATTTTGGTATTTAAATCATCTCCTTCTGATTTACGTACGCCGTTAAAAATGAAATTCGAAAGTCGTGGACGTTCAACAAGTTCTATATCCAAAAATATTTTATCCGCTGTGACTTTGGTATAAGAAATTTTTACATTTTCGAATAGATTCTGTTCCCATAATTTTTGAATAGCGTGTTTAATGGGTTCGCCCGGAATTTCTATTTTGTCTCCCACTGTAAGACCGCTAACATTGATAAGTACTGTTTCATCAAGATGTTTAATCCCCGATACAGTGATTCCGCCAATTTCATAAACCTTAGGAGTTGAAAGATCGAGCGTGGAATCGTTTACCTGGGCATAGATGCCAAAACAGAGTAAAACTAATGTGAGTGTGGCAAGTAATTTCTTCAAAATCATTATTTAATGCAGGGATTAAGTTGTTCACTAATCTTTCCAAAGCGACGTTCGCGATGCTGGAAATCATAAATAGCTTCATATAGATGTTCGCGCCTGAAGTCAGGCCAAAGAACAGGTGTAAAATAAAGCTCTGCGTAGGCTATCTGCCAAAGAAGGAAGTTGCTGATACGGTTTTCGCCACTTGTTCGAATGAGTAGTTCCGGATCAGGGATGTTTTTAGTTGTTAACATAGTTGAGAAAAGCTCCTGGCTGATATCCTCAGGCTTTAGCTGCCCTGATTTCACCAATTCTGCAATTTTACGTGTAGCTTCGATAATTTCCCAACGCGAGCTGTAGCTCAGTGCCAGGTACATTTCCATTTTATTATTGCCACTTGTAATATCCATTGTTTCCTGAAGTTGTTCACGACATTGCGGGTCAAGCTGGCTCAGATCACCAATGGCACCCAGTCGGATATCATTATCCATGAGTGTCTTGGTCTCTTTATTCAGGGTCTTTACCAGTAAGTTCATCAATGCATCAACTTCCATTTTCGGGCGATTCCAGTTTTCTGTAGAAAAAGCGTATAACGTTAAATATTTAATTCCAATTTCAGCACATGCCTCAGCAGTTTCGCGCACAGCAGTAACTCCGCTTTCGTGCCCGAATACCCTTAATTTTCCTCGTTGCTTAGCCCATCTTCCGTTTCCGTCCATTATAACGGCTATGTGAAGGGGCAATCGTTTCGGGTCAATTTTTTCTTTGAAACTCATGGTTGAAATTATGAGCTAAATAATGAATAAATGCTTGATTATTAAAATGTTTTTTGTTAATGTTTGTTAATGCATTTTGAGCTCCTCGCAGCGTTCAGTCTTGAAAAAATTAAGTCTGAAAGAGATCCAAAGACCAGCAAAAGCATACCAATCTTTTGCATTGGAAATCCGGACTCCAGGTTCATAAACATTATCAATTTTATCGGCCTGTTGACCTAAATTCTTGCGTAATCCCCATTCAAGGCCTAAGCTTAAATTCTCAACAGGAGTATATTTTATTCCCAATCCAAAAGGAAAGGATGTGATATTATGCTGAATCGGATCTGATGCAAAGCCCATACTGTCTCTTTTTGCCGTGTACCATGTATATCCAATCCCACCAAAAATATATGGGCTCAACCTTTTCTCGTTTGTTTCAATTCCAAATTCAGTAAAGTTGACCTCAAGTTGGGCAGATATTTCATTTAATTTTGTTTTGAAAGATATTCCCCTGCCCTGAAAATCATCTGACTTTAATGTTGTTCCTGTATAACCTGCTTTTATTGCAAGTCTGTTGTTGAAAAGGTGTCTGTAAAATGCGCCAAAAGCAGGCGAACTATTTTTAAAAGGAGTACCCGGATTTAAATCGCCGGTGTAATATGAACTCCCGGCAAATAAACCAATATCCCCGTTCTGTGCATAAGTAGCAATAGAAGAGAGCATAATCAGGATTACAGTAATCAGCTTTTTCATAACTTTTTCAGCGTGTAAAATTAACAAAAAAAAGGTTAGGCCCGTCAGTTACATTCAGGCATATCTGATTAGTTGCGAATATCACTTCCCCAGAGCAATTTTTTACGGATTGTAGCGAAGAAATTATCGTCAGTTTCTTGTAAAAGACTGATATTAAAACTCTCTTTTTTTACAATAAGTTCATTGGAAGAATCAAATAAAGAAGATCTGCTGTCGAGTCCAACGAAATATTGTTTGTCTCGACTTTCGACACGGATGCGAATAACACTGGTATCGGGTATAACGATTGGTCTTACCGTCAAATTGTGTGATGCAATAGGGGATATCACAAAACTTTGTAAATGGGGATCGATGATAGGGCCATTGCATGATAGCGAATATCCTGTTGAACCGGTGGGGGTGGAAATCAACAAACCATCGGCCCAATAAGCATTTAAAAAGAGGTCGTTCACCCATACATGAATGGTAATCATGGATGAGTTATTTTGTTTGTGTATTGAAAGTTCATTTAATGCAAAGTTCAGGTCCCCAAAACTATTTTCAGCATTATCTAATTTTAAAAGCGTACGTTTATCGATATTATAGTGTCCGCTCATCAACGATTCGATTACATGTTTGATGTTTTCCTTTGGAATACTGGCCAGGAAACCCATTCTGCCCAAGTTGATACCTATAATCAGGATACCGGAATCGCGGACAAGTGTTATGGTGTCGAGCAAAGTTCCATCGCCACCAAGAGAAAAGAGATAATCGACTCTTCCCAAAAGCTCAGTATGGTTTGAGAAAAATTGTATTTCTGAACCGGAGTCAATTTTTCCATTCAATATCTCCCTGAATGAATGATGGATCAAAATTTCTCCATGTTGTTGATTGATCAGATCGATCAATTGTTTGAGATAAGGGAAATGTTCTTCACTAAACCCTTTACCAAATATTGCTATTCTTAATCTCTTCATGCTTTCAAACTTTATAGAGATGAATCAAAATGAATAAAAACCCCACCCTGACCAAAATGGTTTATTGTATATTCGATTCGCAACACTTTATCATAATAAGTTACAAGATCCAAACCAAGCCCAATTCCCCTCAATAGTTTATAATTGAGCGGTTTTGTGTTGTTTGTCAGTATAGATGATTGTATTTCATTGGGTGCCGGAGAGAAAACTTCTCCTATATCTGCAAAGATATTGAAATAGGCTGCATAATGAAACTTATCGAACTTTTCGGTTCCTGTTAATTTAAAATATCTGGTCCGGGGTTTTATCATATTGTATCTGAGATTGGCTCGGCCAAGAAAGAAATTGGCGCCATCAATTACATAATCTTCGTAGCCTCTTACATAGTCTCTTCGAAAACCAAGACCCTGGTTTAAAAAATATGGAGCACTTTCGTTTTGGGAAAGTTTGATGGTGGTTCCTGCCGACCAGGAAAAACGTTGGTTGAACGGACTATAAAAACTCAGATTGGTATTTAAATAGCCATTATTGTAATTTTGTTTGTTATTGTAATTGCCAATTTGAGATGTAATGTTTACATCGGCATAATATCCTTTAATAGGGTATGATTTGTTATCCCGATGATCGTTTCTGAAATAGAATGTTCCTACAAACATATTTAGTTGTTTAGCATTGGAAGGAGCATATGCACTATTCAGTTCTGTGAGTTTTGAATTGTAATCATAACGATTATAAGCTATTATGGCAGAATAATATTTATATATGGAAGGTCTGTAATTGAGTGATGTAGAAATCAGGGAGTTTCGCAACATATAAGTATCTCCCCTGTAAAAGACCTGTTTATTGCTTATGGTCATGTAGGAAACTTCATGGTTTTGGTTAACCGATGCCAGAAAAGTCAGTCCCAATGTCTGTTTGGTATTTATATAGGGAATATCATACGATAAACGGTATCTTTCATCATATCCGAATCGAATCAAGAGATTTAATACTTCCATCCGTCCTCTCAGGTTACTCCATTTTATAAATCCTCCAAAGTTGACTCTTCGCCAATCTTTGTGAGCTAGCCATGTGTTGAAATTCCGATCTGCAATTTCAAATATAGGAAATGGGAAAAGGTACCACCGTTCGGTCATTTTGAACTTTAAATTGGTAGCACCACTTATATCGGTAGTTGTGTCAATGTTTACAAAATTAAAAAGCGAGGTATTCAGCAGATTCAGACGACTCTGTTCCAACCTTTCTATAAAGCTGGTATTTGATAGCGTATCGCCTTCTTTAATAATTATTTCTCTAAAGATAATGTTCGATTTGGTGATCTTGTTTCCTTCAAGACTTATTTTCCCGATTACTTTCGGATGACTTGAATTGCCTTCAGACTGGGGAGGTGAAATTCCCTGGGACAAGAGCATCAATGGGAAAAGGCCTAATAATGTCAGTAGAATGTTTCTCACAAATGAAAAGTAATCAGATAAATCATAAAAGCATTTAGGCCGTAATATTTATTTGCAAAACAGATCTTTCATTGAATGTCAGAACTTAAATATTCAAATAGTTCATCAATGAATTATAGCGATCGAGCAAATCATCATAATACTCGGCTTCAGCAAATGATGCTTTTATGGTGTACTCATAACGTATGAATGTCTGTAATATTGGCTGGATATCCATTCTGTTGATTTTGAGCGTAAGCTCTATCATTGTCGAATCAGGAATAGAGGTTATATATAAACTCAGAATTTTAGCGTCATTTGTTTCAACAATCTGAGCAATTTCACTCAGGGCATAATCATTCTGATTCAGTTCGAGAACAATAATACCTCCGGGATTGCTCACAGCTGTCATCTCAGAAATAAATCCAACCAGATCATTAACCGTAATAACGCCAAGATATTGATGGTTTTCATTTAAAACCGGTAACAAAGAAAGGTGTTGCGCTGAAAAGATTTTAATTACATCATAAATATGCTGACTTGCAAGGACATATTGTTTTGACAATGAAAGTACATGATTGCCTACCGGTTCTTCAAAATCACTCAATGTATAAATATCTTCCTCTGATATCAGACCCAGAAAATCTATATCATTCACTATGGGTAAATGAAACACCCTGTATTCCTCCATCCAGCTCAATGCCTGAAGAGCTGTATCAGAAGTATGCAATGGTGCTATTTCATTGCTAATTAGATTTTTTGCGATCATTTTTTGTAAATTATTCTATATGATGAACAAATATTGTGCCGTACGGTTTACCCAAAACACATATCTGATATTGTATACAAATATACGTGATTCATTTTGTTTTTTTCTGATACCTATGACTTTTGCAATAATCAGAGTAGTTTTGCAAATTAATTTATGACAATAATGACAAAGCTTAGTGTAAATATCAATAAAATAGCCACACTTCGTAATTCAAGAGGTGGTGACATGCCAAATGTAGTTAAAATGGCTATTGATTGCGAGAGATTTGGGGCCGAAGGAATCACTGTACATCCTCGTCCCGATCAACGACATATCCGCTATAATGATGTCTTTGACCTGAAACCTGTTCTTACAACTGAATTAAATATTGAAGGAAATCCCATTCCGCAATTTATAGATTTGGTTTTAAAAGCCAAACCAGCTCAGGTGACCCTTGTTCCCGATGCCCTTGATGCGCTGACTTCGAATGCCGGATGGGATACTATTAAGTTTGAAGGTTTTTTAAAGGATGTGATTGATGAGTTCAAAATGCATGGTATAAGGACATCAATTTTTGTTGATCCTGATCCTAAAATGGTGAGAAATGCCGTCAAAACAGGAGCCGATCGCATCGAACTCTATACCGAAGGCTATGCAAGCCGGTTTGCCAAAGATCCGGCAAAAGCTATTGCTCCTTATATGGAAGCTGCCAAAATAGCTGTAGAAATTGGACTCGGTGTCAATGCAGGCCATGATTTAAATCTGGATAACCTGCGTTACTTTTCGGACAGGATACCGGGGCTTCTGGAGGTTTCGATTGGTCACGCTTTGATCGCTGATGCGCTCTATTATGGGTTAGCGGCAACTATCCGTATGTATTTAAATCAAATCAGATAAAGTTAGAAATAGAATGAAGCTATTCTGTCGTCAGTTTGGTAGTGGAAAACCAATAATTATTCTTCATGGATTATTTGGTTTGTCTGATAACTGGGTTTCTATAGGTAAGGTGCTTGCTCATAATTATAAAGTCATCGTACCTGATTTAAGAAATCATGGACAGTCGCCCCACAGCAGTATATTTAATTATGATGCAATGGCTGGTGATATCTCAGAATTGATGGATGATCTGGAGCTGTCATCGGCTATTATTATGGGGCATTCAATGGGAGGGAAGGTTGCAATGCAATTTGCGCTACAGTATCCGGAAAGGACCGGTAAGCTTATTGTTGTCGACATGAGTATGCGTCAATATGAAGAACGTCAATCGCAAATAGAAATCATAAAGGCGATGATGGCTATTGATTTTGAAAAGGTTGACTCCAGAAGCGAAATAAGTGAGTTGTTACGCCAATCTATTACAGAGGAGAAGGTCCGGTTATTTATCATGAAGAATCTTTATAGAGTAACACGTTCACATCTTGGCTGGCGGCCTGATCTTAAATCGATCTATCAGAATATTGATTGTGTCTTTGAAGCTATTTCGGGAGAAAGTGTCTATCAGGGTGCGTCTCTTTTTATTCATGGAGATGATTCAGACTATGTTTTAGAATCTGACATTTCTCAAATCCAACATCATTTTCCCCAAGCTGTTTTTAAAGTTGTCCCTGATGCAGGTCATTGGGTCCATGCCGATAATCCGGAAGGATTTTTGAAAGAGGTTATCGCTTTTATTGGAACTAATAATTGATTGGCAGAAATAAAAAAAGCTCCCTTTCGGTATAACAGAAAGGGAGCCAAACCAACTTAAACAAGCAGAACTAGTATTGTTCGACATTCAGGCTCGACACAGCTGCGTCGACATCGATGTTAGTTTTGATTTTAGCGGTATTGTAGTTGTTGGTACGATATAGATGACGTTCGATTCTGTTGAAACCTTGCAATTCACGACTTGAAAGTACAGTGTTGGTTTTAACCTCACAAGCTCTTGACTTGGGGACTAATATGTGAATGGAAGAGGCGCCTGCACTAATCTTGATATGCTGATCTTCTTTGAGATCACCTACTTTTAGATAAATAGAAGAAGCGCCACCTTCAAGTTTTACAGAACGAACTTTGTATTTACTCAGGTCCATTTGCATATCTGCTGCCCCAACACTGAAGTTGATATCCCATGTAGGTTTAAGATTGAGCTTGATATGCGATTCTCCTCCACTACCGGTATTTATTTGGCCATCTTTCAATTTGAGTCGGATGGTTGCACTGGTACTGTCTTTTTCAACCGAGGTCTGATAATGTATATTGCTCCCTGATTTTGCAAAGTCATAAAGATATTCTGTTGAATCTCCAACTTTGAAACTTCCGGCTGCTGCATCCAAATAGAGTGTTCCTTCTTTTATAGATTTGTCGAAGGGTTCAGAATAATTTTCATCGGCCTGAAATGTTGAATCATTGTTGTATTGTACTTGCCAGTCATGATTGTTGCGGTGCCAACGAAAACCAAAGGTATTGATATCCGGTTGCGTTGAAACAACCCATATTCCAACCACCACAGCGACAAACGAAATAATCAACTTGATGTAATCTTTAACAGGAAGGACAGAGATTCCCCAAAGAATGAGTAATACAGGCCAGAGTGCCCAGAGCGAATGCCAGCTAAACCAGATAAGATTCAGGTTTTTAAGCATGATCAATATTCCAATCGCGATCAATACGACTCCCCAAAAAATCTTCTTATAGCTCAATGTGCCAGTTTTAAAAGGTTCCATATCAGGTTATTTTTTATTAACGATTATCATTACACCTACAGCGACAAGAATTACAGGCCATAAATCATGAAAACTAATGTTGGGTACAAAATTAGAGATCAGAAAGAGACCACCTATGGTGATGAGCATTACGCCACCCCAAAGTCCGCCATTTCTTTTTGGTGTGGGGGGAGGAAAGCCTCCCGTTGGGTCATTGCCAACTGTGTTGGGGTCGCCCGGTTTTTGTTCAAATGGATTTTCCATGTTTTCGAAAAAAGGATTAAAAGGTTTCTTTGATTCAGGAACAAATATCCAAAGTATGATGTAAATCAGGACTCCGGTACCGGCTCCAAGCGTGAGGGCGATAAAGCCGATGCGAAATATGATGGGATCTACATTAAAGTATTCTCCTAATCCACCGGCGACTCCTGCGAAAACCCTGTCACGCGTGCTGCGATACAATCTAGTTTCTTCCATTTTTGTGACTTTTGTTCTTTTGACGCAGTCATTAATGAAAGGTTACAATGAGATGAACCGGAATATTGGAATTATTCTTTTAAGGCATCTTTTTTTGCAGCTCTTGCTGAAAAGAAGATTCCGACTTCATACAATCCATAAAGAGGGATGGTGACCATCATTAAGCTCACAACATCCGGAGGTGCAATTATAGCTGCGATAATCAGAATGATGAAAAAGGCATATTTGCGTGTACGACGCATAAACTCGGGAGAGAGAATGCCAATTCTACTTAAAAAGAAAATGAAAATGGGGATCTCGAAAACAACACCCATTCCAAACGTAATATTTGTGATTGTACTGATATATGTATCGAGTTGCCATTGGTCGGCAACAGTATTACTAACCAGGTATTTCCCAAAAAAGTTTATGGTAAGGGGTACAATCAGGAAATATCCAAACAGTACTCCCATTAAAAAGAGAAAAGACATTATTCCGACAGCGCCTCTTGAATATTTTTTTTCTTTGTCATGTAGTGCAGGTTTGATGAATTTCCAGATCTGCCGCAATATATAAGGAAAAGCAATGATAATACCTGCAAAAAAACTTACATACATATCCGACATAAATTGTCCTGACATGTGTAAGTTAATGATTTTATAATCAAAAGTTCCGAAGCAAAGGACTTTTGAATTCAGTAAGTCACTGAGTTTGCAAAGCCATCGATATGTAATGAAATTACTGCTTTTCGGAGCAAAAATAATGTTATCAAAAATAAATTTACTGTAGATATAACAAACGGTTGAAGTAACTGCAATGGCAAGAGCAGCCCTGAACAAAAGACCCCTTAATTCATTTAGGTGATCCAGCAGGGTCATTTCAGCATCTGGATTTTTTTTCTTTTTTGCCATCAAGGTATTATTTGTTTAAGTTGACAAATTTAACAAATAAGGGTGCTCCAAAATCATTCTGTTAAATTTTGATTGATAAAAAAAATACAGGAAAGACTTTTGTCTTTCCTGCATACTTTATTGACATCATTTTTCTGATCTGAAGAACCAAAGAAATCATTTCAGATGATGATATACAAAGTTTCTTAGGTGAATATAATCTGAGTGCCCTGGCCACCACATAACCCATAGAATTCTCCAATGGTTATAATATCACTGACTTCATCACTTAAATCTTCTTTTTTCAGTTTAAACATATCGACAGCAAGTTTACACGCAAAGATTTCTCCACCACCGGCTGTGATCATTTCCAAAAATTCGGGTACAGTTGGGATATCAAGTTGCTCCATCTGACCTCTCATCATTGCAGAAACACCAGCCTCAACACCCGGAATAGCACCAAGAAGTGAAGGAAAAGTCCAGCCATTTGGCATACGCATTGCAGGATTACCAATAGTTGCTGTATGTAATTTTGTCATCTGCTTTTTAGTGATTGCATCTAAGCCAAAAAAAGTAAAGAATACTTTTGTTTCAATACCTTCCATAACAGCTCCATTTGCCATAACCAAAGCGGCATAAACATCTTCAATTGAACCTTTGGCACAAATGAGGCACACTTTCTTCAACGGGAATTCTTCTTTTTGTATCATATCTTATGTTTTTTCTTTTTAATTAAACGCAACTCACCGGTTTTGGTAAGCCACCAATTCTTGTTGCCAGTTTCAAAGGAGCTCCGGGAAACAAAGCATAAAAGCCTTTAATGTCGACAATTCCAGATTTCCCAATAGAGCGGATAGTAAGACTCTCGCCCTTTGCAACCCTGTCGCGAAGAAATTCAATTACTTCAAAATGTTTGTCTGTAAGTTCAATGTTTGCTTCCTTGGCGATAGCTTTGGCTATTTCTTTGGTCCATTGACTCTTTTCGAGCATGTATCCTTCATCGTTAACTTCAAGGACTACTCCGGCATACGTTATTTGTGTCATATTCTTAAATGTTTTGATAAATTGGTTAGTATGAATTTTTGTTATTAGTCTTTATTTTTTCCTGCCATGCTCATATTGTTACTGACAGGAAGTTTACGATCTTTCAATAGAAACTCCCAATACATTGTTTTGAAAGCAAGTTTTCCCAAATGGTTTATGCATGAATTTCCTAAAAGGCTGAACGGGCCGATCAAGGGAATAGGATATTTTCCTGATAGTGGTTCTGTAACATAATTAAAATCGATCAATGAAGCCTTTCCAAATCCTGTTTCAATGTAACAATTGGCATGGCCGTCAAATGAATGGGTCATTGGTTTACCATTGATCACTTCCAGCATGTTGCCAATCAATGCTTCAGAAGAAAAATGTGCAACAGATCCTGCTTTTGACGCCGGAATGTTTGAAGCATCACCCAGAACAAATACATTTTCAAATGCAACCGATCGTAGCGTGTTTTTATCTGTTGGCACGAAGTTGAGATCATCTCCTAATCCTGAGCGGGCAATCACATCGTCTCCCATGTTGACTGGAACAATCGTCAGGCAGTCATATGCAACTTCATTTCCATCATAAGAATGAATTATATTGTTTTCGCTATCCACACTTTCAACATAGAAATCAGGAATAAGTTTTATATTCTTTTCCGAAAGTAACTTACCAAGCATGGCGGTGGCCTTGGGTTTAGTAAATGCACCTGACATTGGTGTCGTGAAAATAATTTCAACCTTATCGCGGATTCCTCTTTTTGTAAAATATGCATCGGCCAGGAAAACAAATTCGAGGGGTGCAACAGGACATTTGAAAGGGAGTTCAGTAATTGTCATAACCAGACGACCACCCTGCCAGTTTTTGAAAAATTCATGTAAAGCCAAAGCTCCTTCGATAGTATAAAAATCGAAAATGTTTTTATACCAGTTAGCTTCTTTAAGACCCGGTGTTTCTTCAGGTTGTGTTTGACATCCGGTTGCAATAACCAGGAAATCATATTCGAATACCTTGCCATCTGTAAGCAGAACTTTGTTTTGAGCTGCATCAATGCGATCAACTTCGGCATAAATCAAATTAACACCTTCAGGAATGAAAACGTCTTTTTGTTTGATGACATCCTTTTTGGTGTATGTTCCAAAAGGGATGAAAAGGAATCCGGGTTGATAGTAATGGGTTTTGTATTTATCAATAATAGTAATTTCCCATTCCTTTTTTGATAGTGATTTGCGAAGTTTGTTCGCCATCATTGTTCCGGCTGTACCGGCACCGACTATTACAATTTTCTTCATGTGCTAATATGTTATTTTTTCTTTCGAAACAACCTGACAACATTCCTGTATTTTATATTTTTACGGTAGTTGAATAACATTGTTTTAAAGCAATCAAATTGTTAATTTTACGCGACAAAGTTAGAAGTTAAAAACATCTGTTATTCATTTCACAATATGATATAAATCATAAAATGATAAATATCATAAGCAGTTGAAGAATTGACTTTGGGGTTGAGGTAAATCGAAATTCTATATGCAGATTCAAAATAATACATGCGAATGTAAAGAGTGCATTGTTCGTTCATTGATTTTTGAACATGTTTCGACAATGGAACTAGGTACATTTTGCACAACCAAGCGCGAAGAGAATTACCGGAAAGGCCAGGTTGTCATTCAACAAGGAGCGCCTATTACTGAATTTATATATGTGAAGGATGGATTGGTAAAACTCTATACACAATCAGGACAAGGAAGGAATCAGATCATATCCCTTGCGAGACCTTACGATTTTATTAGTTTACTGACAATTTTCTCTGATAAACATTATCAGTATTCAGTTTCTGCAATTGAAGACACAACTGTATGTATTATTGATCTGGTCAGGTTGAAGGAACTGGTTCGTGAAAATGGTAATTTTGCTCTGGACCTGCTCGAGAGGATGAGCCGGACAGCTGATAATATCATCAGGAATTATAATGACATCAACCGTAAAAACCTCAGGGGGAGAATAGCTTATATTCTTCTCAATTTTGCTGATACGATTTATCTCAATGATCGTTTTGAGCTGCCTGTTTCGCGTAAAGAGATTGCTGAACTGATTGGAATGACTACCGAAAACGTAATCCGGATTCTTTCTGAATTCAGAAAAGAGGGTATCATTCGTATTAATGGTAAGGAAATAGAGATTGCAGATAAAACTAAACTGCAGTTTTTGAGTGAACATGCATAAAAAAAAGACTGACCCTTTCAAGACAGTCTTTTTTTAAATAAATTTTCAATCCAATTTAAACTTAAATCGTTCCAAGGTTTGAGAACTTGAATTTGATCAGAAATTGGTTTCTGATTTTCATTTGAGTTTTAATGGACGAATGAATTCAGTTTGAGTGTAAAGACAATATCATAGATTATAGTTTAGTTAAAACCAGGATCCTTGATGTTAATATACTATCAGACGATTCTTTTATACTACCAGAGTATTAATAGTTTGAACGATAGTTGTTATTGCTTCTTCTGTTATTATCTTTTCTGAAATTGTCTTTTCTTTCTTCTGATTGATTAACAGTCATATTTCTGCCTTTCATATCAACACCGTTGAGATTCTTAATGGCAGCTTCACCTTCTGCGTCGTTTGGCATTTCAACAAAACCAAAACCTTTGCTACGTCCTGAGTATTTATCGGTAATAACTTTTGCGGAAGTCACTTCGCCATACTCTTCAAAAATTTCTTTTAATTCATCTTCGCTTAAATTGAAATGAAGATTGCCTACGTAAATGTTCATAAAAAAACTTTAAAAATTATTAAAAATGTGATTTGAAAAATGTTTCTAAAGGTACATCAAAAATGTCTGCAAATCACAGAAAATGAAATGAATATTATTTTATTGACAAATATTTTATGTTATTTATTAGTAATTATTTAATTTAGTGTAATTGGATTAATGTAAAAGGCTATCATGTAGACAACTAATTCGAAAACTTTGATGCATAACAGGTTGCATATATTTCTTCAATTAGGACTCACAAATAGCTAATTTTCAATTATCTGCTATGGTATTAATAAACAACTGTCTCCATAACTTAAAAATCGGAAATCATTGTTGAGTGCAAAATCGTATACATTTTTCCAGTCATCTCCTATCATAGCTGATACAAGGAGGAGAAGCGTGCTTCGGGGTTGATGAAAATTGGTGATCAATCCTGATGCTACACGGTATCGATATCCAGGGGCAATAATCAATTGTGTTGATGCTATGAGCTGCTCTGCTTCCATTTCCGTGAGGTGTTCGAGTAAAGCTTCCATTGATTCACTCATTGAAATTCCTGTATCAAATTCAGGGTCATATGGATCCCATTGATGGACAGCGGGATTCGAAGTATCAAATTTTCCCTTTATCTTTCTTACTCCCAGCCAGTAAAAGCTTTCAATCGTGCGCATCGAAGTTGTTCCAACTGGAAAGACTTTTCTAGTAGTTTTCTGATCATTTTGTGAAATAAGTTGTCGCAATAAAGCAGGAGTGATCGAAATCTGTTCTGCATGCATTTCATGCTCTCCAAGTGTGGAAGAGCTGACAGGTTTAAAAGTACCGGCTCCAACATGGAGGGTTACAAAGGCAGAAGAAATGTTTTTATTTGCCAATGAGGCAAAAACCTTATCCGTAAAATGTAAACCGGCCGTAGGAGCTGCAACCGAGCCTTTAAGTCGGGCATAAATCGTTTGGTACCTTTCTTTATCTTCTGAATCGGCTTCGCGATGAATATATGGAGGTAAAGGAACCAGTCCTGACTGATCAAGAATCACAGCAAAATTTAGCTGTTGGGGCTCCCATGAAAAGCGTATAGTGCAAGTTTCTCCTGTTTGGTTAACTTTTTCGGCTTTTAATATGACTTCTTTATGATTTACAATTACCGGAAGGGAGAGAATACCTGTTTTCCATTTTTTGTTATTACCAACCAGACATTTCCAAAAACATTCTCCGGGGTTTGAAAAGGCTACCTGATAATCTGCAGTTGGAGCAACGGGTTCGAGACAGAAAATTTCAATACGTGCGCCTGTAGATTTATGAAAAATCAACCGGGCCTGAAATACCTTTGTGTCGTTGAAGAGCAACAAACTATCCGGGGGAATGAATTCTGAGATATTACTGAAAAGAGATTGTGATAGTTGCCCCTGCCTGTAAACCAATAATTTCGAAGCATCACGTTCTGAAAGTGGATGTTGGGCAATGCGATCATCGGGAAGGGAATAATCAAATTCGTCTATAGTTAATTCCTGAGGATTAAGAAAAAAAGGATGCGTCATATTAAATTTTAAAGGCAAACTGCTTACTTTTTGAAAAGGTCTTCAATGTCGATACTACGTTCATATAAATGAAAAACATCTTCTATTTGAACTGGCTCAACACGGTCAATCTTATTGGTTGATGTTTTGTACCATACTTCAACGCAGAAGTCATCAATACTGTATAACCGGATAACATAAAACAGGAAAATCCTGTTTAGGATTTCTGTCCCATTTTCAATAACGAGTTCTATTCTTTCGTTAAGCGTTAATTCAGAAAACTGGGTTCTGGTCATGGTTCAAATCATTAGTACCGAATAGCTCCAAAAGTAAAAAAATAAATCGATTCAACTATTTAAAAGAACAATTATTCAATATTTAAATTGTTTTTCCTATTGCTCAAATGATCATCTTCCGGCATTAAATGTTCATTAAGTATAACAAAAATATGCAAAAGGGGTTCAATAAGCAAGAAGAATAGTGATGGGCAAAAAAAATCTTAACTTTGCATTATGGAATCAAAGAGACAAGAAAAGATATCAAGGCTAATTCAACGTGACCTGAGCGAGATATTTACGTTGGAATCGCGCAATCTATTTAACAGCAGTATGATAACTGTCACTAAAGTTGTTATCACACCTGACCTGTCAATTGCGCGGGTATACCTTAGCCTTTTTGCAACTGCCGATAAAGAGGCATTGCTCACATCTATCAAAACACATACAAAACTGCTCAGGGGGCAATTGGGTAACAGAATTCACTTACAGCTTAGGGTAATTCCTGAATTGCACTTTTATATTGACGATTCACTCGATTATATTGAGAAGATTGACAATTTATTGAGCGATTTATAAGCGGATAGTATTTTACCTAATGGATATCAGACAGTGAGACTGCCCTTTTTTATTGCCCGTCGTTATTTGTTTGCGAAGAAATCGCACAATATCATCAATATCATTTCCGGCATTTCTGCTGCAGGGATTATGGTAGGGACTATAGCGCTCATTATCGTTTTGTCTGTTTTTAATGGGTTTGAACATGTAATCGTCTCACTCTTCAATACGTTTGATCCTGATATCCGGATAACACTGGTCGAAGGCAAAACTTTTCATACAGGAGATATCGCATCGGACAAAATCAAAAAGATGAATGGAATTGTCCGCTATACCGATGTACTTGAGGAAAATGCATTGTTGCGGTGTAATGACAGACAATACTTTGCAACTATAAAAGGTGTATCACCTGAATTTCAGCAAAGTAGTGGGTTAGACAGCATGCTTGTTGAAGGAGATATGATTCTTGAAAGCAAAGGTGAGCCATTTGCCGTAGCGGGACGGGGAGTTGCTTTTTATTTGGGACTCAATCCCCAGGATATGGTTCACAAACTGGAGATCTATGTTCCAAGACGTGGCGCTACTGCTGCACGACCAGACCAGGCATTTAATTCAGCATCGCTTTTTACTTCCGGTATATTTGCTATTCAGGATGATTTTGATTCAAAATATGTGTTGTTGCCACTTAATTTCACACGTGAACTGCTCAACTATACTGATGAGGTTTCTGCCGTAGAACTCGGTTTGAAAAAAGGCACAGAAACAGAGAAGATTCAAAAAGAGTTGCAAGCCATTGTTGGTCCCAGATTTAAAGTCGAGAACCGTTTTCAGCAACAGTCAACTTTATATAGTCTGATGAAATCTGAAAAATTAGCTGTGTTTTTTATTCTGGGTTTCATCCTGCTTATTGCTTCATTTAACGTAATCGGGTCGCTTTCAATGTTGATCATTGAAAAGAAAAAGGACATCAAAATTTTATGGAGTTTGGGTGCGGATGGTCGGTTGATCAGACGCATTTTCTTAGTTGAAGGTTTACTTGTCACAACGTTGGGTGCCCTGACCGGATTAATACTTGGTGCAGGCATCTGTTGGGTCCAACAACATTTCGGAATAGTGAAGTTGCAGGTCAGTGGGGGATCTTTTTTAATTGATTCTTATCCGGTTAGTATGCAACTGTTCGACTTTGTAATGGTATTCCTTACCGTTTTCTTTATTGGATTGGCAGCTGTAATATTTCCAGTACGAAATATCAGAACAGGAACTGTTCGTTAACAGAGACTTAATTTTTCAGATATTTGCAGAATAAATTATGTTATGCTAAGTAATCAACAGAGATAAAATATTAGTTCACACCACATTCGGCCATTAAAAAACAAAATATAATCAAATGAAAAAACTTTGGAAGATTCTTCGCTTTGCACTACCCTATAAAGGCCATGCATTGTTGAATATCTTGTTTAATATTTTTGGAGTGCTTTTTGGATTAGTTTCTCTTACATTGTTAGTCCCCATTCTGCAAATTCTTTTTAAACTAACAGCATTAGTCACTATTGCTCCATCTCCAATAACCTGGGATAAAATTACAAATACCACTTTACTGAGTGATAATTTAAAATACATCATCAGTAAATATATTGCAGAATACGGTGCACCACATGCATTGTTAGTTATTTGCATAGTATTGGTTGTATTGTTTTTTCTTAAAAACTTTTTCAGATACATGGCCATGTTTTTTCTGGCTCCTGTTCGGAATGGAGTAGTAAAAGATATACGCAATATTTTGTATAAGAAAATGCTGAACCTTCCATTGGGCTATTATTCTGACCAGCGCAAGGGAGATTTGATGGCCCGACTGACTACAGATGTTCAGGAAGTAGAATGGAGTGTCATGAGTTCACTTGAAATGATGTTTCGTGAACCGTTCCAAATCATTTTTTATTTGGGAGCTATGTTATTGATGAGTCCTCAACTTACGTTATTTGTAATGATCATGCTTCCATTAAGTGGTTTGATTATTGGACAAATTGGTAAAAGTTTAAAACGGACTTCGGTAAAGGGGCAACGTAAAATGGGTGAAATCCTCAATATCATAGAGGAGACCATTTCCGGACTTAGGATAATTAAAGCATTTAATGCTATTGGATATTCACAACAGAAATTTGAAGAAACCAATACAAACTACTATCGTTTAATGAACAGGCTATATCGAAAACGTGATCTGGCATCTCCTTTGAGTGAGTTTCTGGGCGTCATTGTAATGGTTGTGGTCCTTTCGTATGGGGGAAATCTTGTATTCAGTGCATCAAAAACGTTATCTGCAGAAGTATTTCTTACCTTTCTTGTTATTTTCTCCCAGATTCTTAATCCTGCTAAAGCATTAGTGACTGCGGCATATAATATTCAAAAAGGAGCAGCTTCAATTGAGCGCATTCAGAAAGTACTCGATGCAGAGGAGACAATTACTCAAAAACCCAATGCCATTGCACATAAAGTTTTTGAACATCAGATCGAGTATCGGAATGTATCGTTTCAATATGAAAAAGATGAAGTACTTAAAAATGTCAATCTTACTATCCCCAAAGGGAAAACTGTTGCGCTTGTTGGTACTTCAGGAGGAGGTAAATCAACAATGGTTGATTTATTGCCTCGTTTTTATGATGTGATCAGTGGTGAAATCCTGATTGATGGTATCCCGATAACAGATCTGGTTATTTCTGATCTGCGTGGCATGATGGGTATCGTTTCGCAAGAGACCATTCTTTTCAATGGCTCTTTATATGAAAACATAGCCTTTGGGCTTGACAATGTTAAACTTGAAGATGTGGTATCAGCTGCAAAAGTAGCCAATGCTCATGAGTTCATAGAAAAACTCGAATTGGGGTATGAAACCAATATTGGAGACAGGGGTGTTAAACTCTCAGGGGGACAGCGACAACGCATCAGTATTGCCAGGGCAGTATTGAAAAACCCACCCATTCTGATTCTTGACGAGGCTACATCTGCTCTGGATACGGAAAGTGAAAGGCTTGTTCAGGATGCATTGACTAACCTGATGATGAACAGGACCTCAATCGTTATTGCGCACAGGTTATCGACTATTCAACATGCAGATGAAATTATAGTGATGCAGAAAGGCGTGATCGTTGAACGTGGAAATCATATCGATCTGTTGGAAAAAAACGGTGTCTACAAGAAACTGAATGAAATGCAGACATTGAATTAATTATTTTGAAACCAACCTGTAGTTGACTCCACCGGGGAGTGGTTGTGGTGAACGGGTAGGTCCAATCACTTTAATAATACCATTTTCAAAAACCATTCTGTCTATACACAGGTTTCGGTTTCCACTGGGTTTGTCAGGGAATGTGTGTGTATGATAAACAATAAACATCTCTTTATCGTCAGGCGAAGTTGTTACTGAATTGTGACCCGGACCGGAAACTCCTATGGCCATATTTTTTTTCAGAATAGGATTCCCTGCATACTTTTTCCAGGGCCCCAGTGGATTTGCAGATGTTGCATATCCTACTGAATAGTCCTGACCATTGTAAACATTTGCCGAATACATCAGGTAGTATGTGTTTTCGTGTTTCATGGCAAAAGAACCCTCGTTCCAGATCCAGTCATTATTTGGACTTTCCCATGCCTGATCAGGAGTAGTAACCAGAACGGGTATTGTGGCAAACGATTTCAAATCTTTGTTTAACTCAGCTACATAAATCTGGCTGACATGTTTTCCATTAATAATATTTAAAGAGCAGTCTTTGGTGAAAAACATGAAGATTTTATCTCCATCGGGGAGGAGATCAGCATCGATATAAGAATAATCGTCATCCAGCAGAAAGGGTTCTGACCAATTGATAAATGGTCCCAGGGGACTATCGCTGGCTGCAATGCGGACCTTCATCTTTCCATTAGTCATTCGTGCACTATAAGTCATGTAAAATTTGCCATTGATAAATTTTACTTCTGGTGCCCAGAAATTGCCATTACCCCAGTTATTGGCAGGATTGTTTTTGTCGAAAGCAAGCCCATTGATTGTCCAGTCTATCAGATTATCCGATTGCCATACCTTGAACCCATCAGGTGAAGAAGTTGCATACATGTAATAATGATGATTATACTTCAGAATATAGGGATCGCCAATATTGGTGATCCCACCCAGTGGATTTGTAAAGGTTTTGATAGTATCATTTCCGGATACAACCTGATTCTTCTTGCAGGAAGCCGTAGACAGGACTCCAATGTTCAAAGTGAACAGAAGGATAATGGCTATTTTATTAGAAAAGAATTTTTTCATTTGCCTGTTAATTGACGGATTAGTTTAACCTCATCTTCTTTATATGGGGTGCCATCTTTCCTGAAGATATCATGAAACCAGAGTTTCGGTTCTGCACCATCCGGCATTGGGGTATCCCAGGCATACATTGTATTTGTTTTTCCGGCAACTAATCCCCAGTTTATAGCGGCAATATTCTCAGCTTTTAACAGGGGCATGATATTATCAAATCTGCTATTGTTTCTGCGGGCCATATATTCTGTACATAATAGTGGACGATTATACTTTCTTAGCGTGTCAATAGCTGCTTTATGGTCTTTTTCATTATTGTAATTATGATAGGTGATTACATCAGAATTAGTGAGCTGAAATTTATTCAAATCAATAAGTTTTTCGTTCCATACTCCTGCTGAAATAGGTTGTGACGGATTTACTTCACGTGCCCATTGAAATACTTTTTTCAAAAGGGGCATTGATTTATTGTTATAGCCTGAATTACCGGGTTCATTGTATAAATCCCATAATACGATGCGTTTATCTTTTGCGAAATGAGTAAGCACATCCTTTACATATCTTTCGAATAGTGGATAATGTGTAGCGTCATCTCCCAGATTACCGGGGTCTCTTACCCATCCGGAATTGTGAACACCAGGTTTAGGATCTGGTTGCTTTCCGACTTGATAAACAGGTTTCCAACAGTCATCAAAAAAGACAAAAAGGGTAGATATTTTATGCTTATTGGCGATTGTTAAATATTTTTCCATCCTTGTTTTAAATCCGGCCGGATCTACTTCCCATGCAAGATGGTGGAGGTAAACACGCATAATGTTCATCCCGATAGATTCTGCCCAACCTAATTCGCGATCAATAGTTGCAGCATCAAAAGATTCTGCCTGCCACATTTCCAATTGATTAATGGCTGTACTTGGAACAAAGTCACTTCCCCTGAGCCAACCCCACTGTTTATACCATTCATTTGCTTTTTCATTTGTCCAACGGTCAGCAATTTTATTCGGGGTTTTAGTTTTAGAAGATTGCGCGTTA
>Ga0209748_1000116_pt1 | contig 49529 bp, 34 predicted proteins | sample BarGraIncu00421A_FD_185490 | JGI IMG/M metagenome (GOLD analysis project Ga0209748, IMG submission 185490) | Arctic peat soil microbial communities from Barrow, Alaska - Barrow Graham LP Incubations 004-21A (SPAdes) (version 2) | ecosystem: Environmental > Terrestrial > Soil > Wetlands > Peat... | reverse complement strand
GATGCACTATCCCAAAAAGTGTTACATAACTTTGTAAATAAGTTACATCATTCACACATGTTCTTTTGATACTTACCGGCCACTACATTTTCTGTGATTCTGCCCTGGAGAGCCACAAGCTCTCCCATCATCACCAACATTATAGTACAATAGAACCTTTTTTTTTTAAAAATATATTTCAAAAGAATATGGCGGAGTTTGGCGGGGTATGGCGGAGTTTGTCGTACCCCGAATCCTTGTATTGGGTGAGGTAAGGTAGTAACTTTACATGGTTATTCATCACAATGGATGAACACGTTCTTTGAAATCCTGATATTTACTAAAAAGGGGGTATTTATTTTATCTGCCGTGATTCATCAATGCTTCTGCAATGATAAGATCTATCGGGCGGGTGATCTTGATGTTTTCGGGGTTGCCTTTGGTCAATACAATTTTCTCTCCCATTTTTTCCAGGACGGAGGCATCATCGGTGTAGGTTGATGAATAATCCTGTTCATAGGCTTTGCAGATCAGGGAGCTTTTGAATACCTGGGGGGTTTGGATCAATTGAAGTTTGCTGCGGTCGATGATGTGATTTTCTGTTGAGGTTTGTTCCCGTACTGATTCGATTACAGGGATTACAGGGATTGCATTTCCATAATTTAAAGCTGCATCGAAAGCTGTTTGTATGGTTTCGTGGCTGACAAGGGGTCTCACGCCGTCATGGATGGCTACTAAGCTTTCATCAGGATGGATGGTCCGGAGTGCATTTCTTACCGAATAGAAGCGTTCCGGGCCTCCTTCAACGATGCGGTGGGGGATTGTGAAAGAATGGGTGTTGCAAAGGGTTTCCCATGTGGCGATGTGTTCTGCCGGGAGGACAATGATGAGTGATAGTGATGGATCAAAACTGTAAAATGTTTTGCAGGTATGCATCAGAACAGGCTTGCCGTTGAGCAACAGAAACTGTTTAGGGATTTCGGCAACCATTCTCCTGCCAGAGCCCCCGGCTACTATGATAACATGGTTCTGATTCATGTAGTGTTTTATCTTGGTTTCCCTACGGTATCTTTCCAGTTTGAAAACTCTCCGGGATGTGTATATCCTTCTTTAGATGAAAAAGGATTGAGCAGGCCTGAATAACCGATCAGTTCCATTCTCACAGAGCCCACTATTACTGCTGATTCTCCAAGGACAGGTATTTTGTTTGCATCATCAGTTACCCATAGTGTCATCGGGTAATCTTCTTTAAAGACATTCCCTTTAGCCAATAGTGGTTTTAACTTGAGGCATTTGATTTTTCCTAATGCGGTCTTGATCGTCTCTCGACCAAAGAATTTTACCTTAGAATAATATACGGAGTCATCCAGAAAGAAGGGGAGGTTGATGACATCGCCGGGCTTGATAGTTGCAGCATCGAGTGTACGGGCAAAAAAGAATGACGAAATGATATCCTGTACGTTTATAGGTATGTGGGTGACTTTTTTGCGACTTATAGCAGAGCCTCTCAGTTGATTAAAGTTTACATCATCATCTTTCTTGTATCCGCCTTCACGTGTTCTACGGGAAAATAGCCATGGAAAGATGCCATCTTCATCTATGTAGCTCTCAAATCTGTCATCGACCTTGAAAAACATATTGAAGAAGCCGGTTGACTTCCCCGTTGCTATAATGTGATAGGTATCGCGGTTCATGAATTTACGATTGTCTTGTGTAACCTCTAAAGTACCGTAACCGGCAGTTACATTTCCTGTGACCACTGAATGGTAATACACTTTGAAATTGAGCTTCTCACCCCTCCCAAATGATGTGTTTTTAACACTCCTGGATTGCTGAGCCGGAAGCTGTGTGAATATGAGTAATCCAAGAAAGATTGTCAGTATTATTTGTTTCATTTTATTTTTATCCTAAACAATGACTAAAAAGTTCTTATTCCGGAAAGTTTATTTGAAGGAAAGTTTATACAAAATTAGTTTATTGTTGTTTATGTAGTCATTTCATTTAACGTTTTTTATTGTCTCAGTTGGAATATCCTATGAAAGATTAAAAAAGTTGAGGATTATAAGCTATTTTTGGTAGTCCATAAGAAAGAAATTCCGACCTTTATTTTTAATTCGATAATGTTGAAAAAAATGATGCCTATTCCCTTTCACACAATATATAAGAATCGGTTCTTGCTTTTTAAAAGAGGAGATCTGACAAATCATATTCAAATGAAGGTATTTCTTTTATTCACTATAGCTGTATTGTCCTGTATATCTGTTTTTTCTCAGGAGCAACCCATCACTCTTGACAGATGTATTCAACAGGCTGAATTGCAATTTCCTTTGTTAAAGCAGAAAGACTTGTATGGAAAGATTGCCAATTACAACCAGGAGAATATCAAGACCAATTTCCTGCCACAGACCAATCTGAACGGACAGGTCAGCTGGCAAAGCGATGTGACTAAGGTGCCTATCAGTATTCCAAATCTCAAAATCCCTACACCGAGTAGTGACATGTACAAATTGACTCTTGATGTGAACCAGCTTATTTTTGATGCGGGAAGTACCAAACGGCAGGAAGAGTTGGAAAAGATTAATATGGAGGTTAACCGTCAGGGGGTAGATGTTGAGATCTACAAATTGAGAGACAGGGTGAGCCAGATCTATTTTGGGATTTTGCTTTTGAAAGAAAATGAAGAGGCCCTGAAAGTTACGCGTGGGGATATTGAGTCGAGAGAGAAAAAGATTGAATCTCAGGTAAACCATGGTGCAATGCTTGCCTCAAATCTTACTGTTCTTCAGGTGGAGGTTCTCAAAATTGAACAGGCCCTTGCAGAACTTAAATACAGTCAGGAGTCACTGATTCAGTCACTGGTTGAATTGACCGGTATCAACATAACAACTATATCTGTTTTCCAACTCCCCGAACCTAATATTGATGGAGTGGCTGAAGTAAAGCGACCAGAGCTTAAATTATTTGACCTGCAGAAAGACAGATTGTCGGGTATGGATAAACTGACTGAGACCAAAACAAAACCAAGGTTGATGGGGTTTGGTACTTTGGGGTATGGTCGTCCCGGGCTCAATATGCTCTCAAACGATTTTAAAGGATATGCAATGTTGGGAGCAAAGGTGAGCTGGAATGTATGGAACTGGAACCAGACAAACAATGAGCGGCAGGTTTTTGGTATACAGAAGAACATCATTGAAACACAAAAGGAATCATTCAATCAGAATCTTAAGATAGCTTTACAAAACAACAGGTCTGAAATTAGTAAGTATCAGTCTTTGATTGAAACAGATAACCGGATCATTCAATTGAGAAATGAAATTACGTTGGCTTCGGTCTCTCAACTGGATAATGGTGTGATCACTTCTTCGGAATATCTGACTGAAGTGAATGCAGAACTTCAGGCAAGGCTCAATCTGAAGACACATCAGATTAAATTGTCACAGGCCAGAATCAATTATCTGATCACGTTGGGTCAGAAGTAATGGTTTTTATTAACAGGAAAATACTTTTTAAATGAAAGCATCATATCTTTTTGCAGTGCTCCTATTACTTGTAGCCTGTAATACAAACAAAGAACGATCAGACGCTTACGGCAACTTTGAAGCTGTTGAAACAACTATTTCTGCAGAAGCCAATGGCAAGCTAATGTCGTTTAAACTCGAAGAGGGACAGGCTTTAAATGTAGGGGTGCCTGTAGGGCTAATTGATACTGTGGATACACAGCTTAAATTGTTACAGCTGAAGGCTCAGGTCACATCTGTTAGTTCCAGAACTGACAACCTGAATGCACAGATTGCAGTTTTCGATAAACAGTCAGAAAACCTGCAGGTAGATAAAAACCGGATAGAAGGCATGTTTAAAGACAAAGCTGCAACTCAGAAGCAGCTGGATGATGTCAATGGAGCGCTGGATGTGGTTTCTAAACAGAAGGATGCAGTTACAGTTCAGTTTAAAAGTGTAAAGGATGATGCTTCTGTGGTACGTCGCCAGATTGATCAGTTGAAGGAACAGATCAGCAGATGTCATATCAGGAATCCTGTTAAGGGAACAGTCCTGGCAAAATATGTGGAACAGAATGAAATGGTTACAATGGGGAAGGCCCTTTACAAAATAGCAGATATCTCAACGCTCGATCTGAAGGTTTATGTCAGTGGAAGCCAGCTATCGGATGTTAAGATTGGCAAAGAGGTAAAGGTGCTCATTGATAAGTCAAACGGAACCATTAAAAAGATTACGGGTAAGGTTTCATGGGTTTCTGATCAGTCAGAATTTACTCCCAAGATTATTCAGACCCGTGATGAACGTGTTAATCTGGTTTACGCCGTTAAGATAAAAGTGAAGAACGACGGAAGCCTCAAGATAGGAATGCCTGCAGAGGTGAATTTTAATTAATAATCACATAAACCAATAAATTATGAAGAAGGCCAAAAACTTACTATTACTGGTTTTAGTATTAACATCAGTAATTCCTGTTCTTGCACAAAGCAAGGCAGACCGCATCTCAGGGTATTATCTGACACGCGATGATAAAACCAATAAAGAGAAGTCACAGGTACAGATTTTCAAGAGTTCTGATGGGAAGTATCATGGTAAAATAGTGTGGATGGCTGAATTGTTGGAGAATGGAAAACCCAAGGTGGATAAGAATAATCCTGCGGATAATTTGAAAACACGTCCGATCTTTGGATTGCCTCTGTTGAATGGTTTCTCATATGAAGCTGATAATGATGAATGGAGCGACGGGACGATCTATGATCCGCTCAATGGAAAGACTTACAAATGTTTTATAAAGTTTTCAGATGCCAATACCCTCAAGGTAAGTGGTTATGTCGGAAAACAATGGATGGGTCTGAAAAGAACTGTTACCTGGACCAAAGAGGCTCAACTCCACAAATAATAAATAAAATCTGATGAATCTTCCGGTTGTAGTAAATGATGTCCACAAAGCTTATGGACAGGTGAAAGCCTTGTCGGGATTGAGCTTTGAGGTGAAACCGGGTGAGCTGTTTGGTTTTATTGGTCCTGATGGTGCCGGCAAGACAACTTTGTTGAGGATTCTGACGACCCTGTTGGTTCCTGATGCCGGTTCTGCCTTTGTAGATGGACTTGATGTGGTGAAAGACTATAAAGCCATCCGAAAGATTGTTGGCTACATGCCTGGTCGCTTCTCTCTCTATCAGGACCTGACGGTAGAGGAGAACCTGAATTTCTTTGCGGGGATCTTTAAGACGACTGTGAAAGAGAATTATCATCTGATCGAAGATATCTACAAACAGATAGAGCCTTTCAAAAACAGGCCTGCAGGAAAACTGAGCGGAGGGATGAAACAAAAGCTGGCTCTTTCGTGCGCCCTGATTCATAAACCTAAAGTGCTGTTTTTGGATGAACCTACAACAGGTGTTGATGCGGTTTCACGTACCGAGTTCTGGGATATGCTCAAACGCCTTCAGCAACAGGATATCGCTATTCTGGTTTCGACTCCCTATATGGACGAAGCTTCACTCTGCGACAGGGTGGCTCTTATCCAACAGGGAAAGTTGATGGATATTGATACTCCGGGGGCCATTACCAATAAGTTGCCCGGCAGGATGTTTGCCATCACCTCTCCTTCTATGTATACTATGTTGCTTGAATTGCAGCAATATACAAAGGCTGTCTCGGCTTATCCCTTTGGCGATAGTGTACATCTTCATGTCATAGATGCTTCATTTAAGATCAGTGATTTGGAAAACTATCTGAAGGAAAAAGGGCAGAAGGGATTCACGATTAAAGCCATTCAGGCCGGTATTGAAGATTGTTTCATGTATCTGATGGAAAAACATCATGCCCATGTCTGATATGATAAAAAGCACTGATGTGCGCGAAACGATTATATACGTCAGGGACCTGGTGAAACGCTTTGGTCACTTTGTAGCCAATGACCATCTTTCATTTGATGTATATAAAGGGGAGATCTTTGGTTTCCTGGGAGCAAATGGAGCCGGGAAAACTACTGCCATAAGAATCCTTTGTGGGCTTTCGACTCCTACTTCGGGCCAGATCAATGTGGCCGGTTACGATGCATATCTGGAGACGGAAAAGATTAAACAGAATATTGGTTACATGAGCCAGAAGTTTTCGCTTTATGAAGACCTCACCGTTGAAGAGAATTTTACCTTTTATGGAGGAGTCTATGGATTGAGCCGTAAACAGATCAAGGAGAAAACTACGCTGTTGCTCACCCGGCTGGATCTTTTGGATGAACGAAAGACTGTGCTGAAGGCGCTTCCTTTGGGATGGAAACAAAAGCTTGCATTCTGTGTCGCCATCATGCATGATCCCAAGATCGTGTTTCTTGATGAGCCAACCGGAGGGGTAGACCCCATTACCCGTCGCCAGTTCTGGGATCTGATCTATGAGGCATCGCACAATGGCATCACTGTATTTGTGACTACTCACTATATGGATGAAGCCGAGTATTGCGAAAGGGTGACCATCATGGTCGATGGTAGGATTGATGCTTTGGATACTCCTGCCAATCTGAAGCTTAAATACAATGCCGGCAGTATGAATGAGGTCTTTCTTCGTCTGGCAAGGACTGCCAAGGCAACAGGAGAATGATATTGAAAGTAAATTTATTGGAAAAGGATCATGTATAAATTCATTGTTAAAGAGTTTCATCACATCTTCAGGGATTTCAGGACCATGATAATCCTGTTTGGGATGCCTGTTGTGCAGGTGTTGCTCTTTGGGTTTGCCATTACAACGGATATAAAGGATGCACAGATCGCAATCCTGGATAAATCGAATGACTACATGACCCATGAAATTACCAATAAGTTGCTTTCATCAGGATACTTTATCCTCGGGGCCAACCTGGATAAGGATGACCAGATAGATAAGGCTTTCAGGAAAGGTAATATCAGGGAGGTGATCATCTTTGAGAAGAACTTTGCCAGGAAGGTTGAAACAGAAAAAAATGCTTCGGTTCAGATCATTGCCGATGCTTCTGATCCTAATATGGCCAACCTTTTGTTTAATTACACGCGCTCAATCATGATGGACTATCAGCGTCAGCTTTTTAAAGATAAAAAGTTCCCGTTGCAGATTCAGACCGAAACCAGAATGCTTTACAATGCAGAACTGAAGAGCGTTTATATGTTTGTGCCGGGGACCATTACGATTCTACTGATGCTCATCTCTGCAATGATGACATCGATTTCTATTGCCAAAGAAAAGGAGCTGGGTACCATGGAAGTGTTACTGGTTTCGCCATTGAAACCTTTTCAGATCATAGTCGGGAAAGTAATTCCTTATGTTATCCTCTCATGTGTTAATGCCTTCGTGATTCTCATGATCTCATTCTTTGTACTGGGAATGCCTGTGCAGGGGAGTCTGTTGTTCCTGCTCTTAGAGACGATTTTGTTTATTTTCATGTCTTTATCTCTGGGGATTTTTATTTCAACGGTTAGCCAGACACAACAAATAGCAATGATGCTTTCGATGTTTGTTTTGATGTTACCAACTATTCTGCTTTCAGGGTTTATCTTTCCGATTGAGAATATGCCCCTTCCTTTGCAGTATTTCAGTATGATCATGCCCTCACGTTGGTTTATCATTATCATTAAAGCCATCATGTTGAAAGGTTCAGACATACTGTTTCTCTGGAAAGAAACGCTCATCCTTGTCGGGTTAACGCTCTTCTTCATCACTATGAGTGTCAAAAAATTTAAAGTCAGGCTGGCATAAATTGCTGTAAAGCATATACATTCATCAAATTATGAGAACGATTCTCTATATCATACAAAAGGAGTTCAGACAGCTAAAGCGTAACCGACAGATGTTGCCAATCATCTTTGTTATGCCAATGATTCAACTGTTGGTCCTCTCTTTTGCTGCTACTTTTGAGATCAAGAACACCAATTTATATATCGTAGACAATGATCACAGTCAGTTATCACGTGAGTTGACAGGTAAATTCAGAGGATCTCCTTTTTATACCATTACCGGTTATTCTGATGATTATAAAACTGCTCAACAAGCATTAGAACTTCGGAAGGCATCTCAGATTCTCATTATTCCTTCTCATTTTGAACGCGACCTGCATGAACAGGACAAAGCCAAGGTACAGGTAGTCACTGATGCTATAAATGGTAGTGCAGCAGCCCTCACCAGTGCATATGCCCTTTCTATTATTCGGGATTTTAATGTCAAGTTACTCGTTGAAACCTTCCCTGCTGTTGATCTCAAGGACCCTATTGATGTACGTTATTCTTTCTGGTACAATCCAAAACTTGATTACAAAACATTCATGGTTCCGGGGATACTGGTGCTGTTGGTTACTCTTATAGGCTTGTTTTTAAGCGGGATGAATGTAGTAAGGGAAAAGGAGATCGGAACGATAGAACAGATCAACGTAACGCCTATTCATAAGTATGAATTTATAGCCGGGAAGCTGATACCCTTCTGGATTATAGCATTGTTTGAGCTGGCATTTGGACTTACTCTGGCAAAATTGGTTTTCAATATACCCATGGTTGGCAGTATCGGCCTCATTTTTGGAGTTGCTTCTGTTTATCTGATCGCGATCATGGGATTGGGTCTGTTTATTTCAACTTTGGCAGATACACAACAACAAAGCATGTTCCTCTCCTGGTTTTTTATGGTGATATTTATCCTCATGAGCGGACTGTTTACCCCAATAGACAGCATGCCGGAGTGGGCGAAGACTATTAATATCATTAATCCTATCCATTATTTCATCCCTGTGATGAGGAATGTGATGTTGAAAGGATCCACTTTTGCCGACATTAGTAGACATTTCTGGGCTTTGATTGGTTATGGATTTATCAGCATTTCGCTGGCTGTGTGGAGGTATCGGAAAACGAGTTAAATTATCGCCTCCCAAATAAGAAAGGGTTTTAGGGTTCTGTGCCAAAACATTACTTTTTTAGACTCTGCTGACATAAAGAATGAAATTTTAAGAAATTTTATGATATCGTGGGAAGGCACGACTATTAAGGATTTCAGAGGTTTCTTCATTCTTCCACAAGGGTTACCAAAAACAGAAAGTGGTGTTTTTTCACTTTTTTGAATTATATTTGTTTCTGTTTGTTATCAAATAGTACAATTTCAAGTTCAACAGACTAGTTCTGACGCTAAGAGAAACACAGTTTTCTCATTGCCTTGTGGGTTTAATCTTTTAACCCGATTCTTTCAAAAACAAGCTGATTACTCAGCAAGTTATAGAATTTTGTTGAATGTAGAATTTCACCGGCTCCATCGGTTTACTGAAAACCATAAATAAAGATGGGCCTAAAATTAAATGAATGATAAAACGTATTCTTACTGTTCTTTTTTTCTGCGGAACATTATTTGCAATACTCATAGGGGGGTTCTCTTGTAATCCATCCGGTGGAGCTATTGCCTTGCGTTCCCCTCAACAATCGGACAGTTTACTGGCTCAGATCCAGAGTCGGGGAAAACTTATCGCCATTACTTCTTACAATTCTACCAATTATTTTATCCACCAGGGAGAACCCCTTGGTTATCAATATGAATTGTTGCGTTCTTTGGCCGATAAGCTCGGTGTTAATTTGGATATTATAGTTGAAAATGATGTCAATAAAAGTGTTGAAATGCTGAATAATGGCAAGGCGGATATCATTGCCCGCGATATAGCTATTACAACACAACGCTCCAAAAAAATGAGTTTTACTGATCCTATTCTCCAGACTCATCAGGTCCTGATTCAAAGGAAACCTGCTGACTGGAAGAAACTTGACGACCAGGAAATAGATCATCTCCTCATTCGGGATCCAAAATCACTGAAGGGAAAAACTATTTTTGTTCAGTCGGGGAGTAGTTATGATGAAAAACTTTCCACTCTGCAGAAGGATCTTCGCATTAAATTTAAAATTAATGCTGATGAAGATCGTGATGTGGAAGATCTGATTGCAGCTGTAGCTCATAAGGAAATCGATTACACGATTTGCAATGAACAGTTGGCTGCCATCAATACTTCAATATACAAGAATGTGGATATCAAAACTCCTCTGAGTGAGCCTCAGAGTATTGCTTGGGCAGTAAAAAAAGATAGTCACTCATTGCTTGATGAAGTAAACAGCTGGCTTAGGGAATTCAAGAAATCACCCCAGGCAAGCATGGTTTATGACAAGTATTATAAAAACCCCCGTGGTATAAAACTTGCGCAGAAACAACAAATCAATAAAAGAGGTCACCAATTGACTCCATTTGACAATCTGCTCAAGCAATACAGCAAACCTCTTGGCTGGGATTGGCGTCTGCTTGCTGCGCTCATCTATGAAGAGTCGAAATTTCAACCTACTGTTGTATCGTGGGATGGAGCCCTTGGATTGATGCAGTTGTCTTCAGGCACAGCGCAAAAATATGGTATCAACAGACACTCAACAGTCGAAAAACAGCTTTCAGCCGGAACCAGATATCTGAAAAAACTCCAGAATATCTTTACAGGACACGTGAAGGATAAAGAAGACAAGAGTAAATTTGTGCTGGCTTCATACAACATTGGCATAAGCCATGTCCTTGACGCAACACGACTGACTGAGAAATACAATCATAATCCCGGTAAATGGTCTGATAACGTTGAAGTTTACCTGAGAAATAAAACGAAACCTGCATTCTACAATGATTCAATTGTGAAAAGCGGATTCGCAAGGGGAGACCGAACCTGCGATTATGTTGATCGCATTTATGATCGTTATCGTACCTACCTCAATATCGTTAAGCGATAGAGGACTTACATAATTTATAAATTCTACAGGCTTCAGCAACCGTCTCTTCAGGAGAGGTGTAGTTGAAGCCTGTTTTTTGTTTCAGTTTCTCTCCTGAATAGTGGTAATGATGTCTTGATGTCCGTGCAGTTTCTTTTGTGATTATAGGTGTACTTCCGGTAATCATCCCTCTGAACTTCTCAACACGCCACCAAAGGGCCAGTAGCAGATTGGGTAAGGCAAAGCGGGGCTTTGTTTTATTCAGGTTAAGTGCGATGAGTTCAAATAATCTCCGGTAAGAATAATTGTCTCCATTTACAATAAATCTTTCATTGCTAACAGGGCTTTCCATTAACACTACCATAGCCCGGGCAACATCTCTCACATCAACAAATCCATTAATACCGTTGCTGTAAAATAATGAAATTCCATCTACAGTTGATATCAGTTTAGAGCTCCCTTTATCGGGATCTCCCATTCCGATGATAATAGAGGGGTTGATAATGACAGCCTTGAGTCCCTCTTCGGTTCCTCTCCACACTTCACGTTCACCTCCATATTTGCTGATGGCATAGTTCGAATTCTGTTTTGAAGACTTCCAGGTAGTCTCTTCTGTGACCACTTTTTCCTCTTCTGCCCTTCCCAATGCTGCGATAGAGCTGACATGGCACAGTTTTTTGACTCCTTTGAGCAATGAAGCATTCACAACGTTGGCAGTCCCTTCTATATTTACACGCATCATCTTGTCGCGATCCTTTGGATCGAAAGAGACCATCGCGGCACAGTGATATACATATTCAATGCCTTCCAGGGCATCTTCCAGAGAATAGATGTCACAGATATCTCCGTTTACCCACTCAATTTGTTTCAGGAGCTCTTCTGCGCTACTATCGTTGTATCTGAATATATTTTCCACTACCCTCAAACTGCTGCCCTCACGCCTTAGCGCACGTACCTTGTTTCCTTTGCGGGTAAGTTCGAGCAGCAGATATGCGCCCAATAGTCCGGTTCCTCCTGTGACAAAAATCATATGTACAAAGCTAGTTTATTTTTTATTTCTGTCCATGCATCGAAGCTGAGTTTCTCAATGAAAAGGAAAATCTCTACTTTTGTAAAAAATCAAACCATTACATGAATTTTGTTGAAGAACTGCGCTGGAGGGGAATGATACACGATATCATGCCCGGAACACTTGAAATGCTGAATAAGGAAATGGGTGTTGCATACGTTGGGATTGACCCGACTGCTGACTCTCTCCATATCGGACATCTGGTTAGTATTATGATGCTGAAACATTTCCAACTGTCGGGTCATAAACCCCTTGCGTTGATTGGTGGCGCTACAGGAATGATTGGTGATCCTTCTGGTAAATCGGAAGAGCGCAACCTGATGTCGGAAGAATCGTTGCGTCATAATCAGGAGTGTATCAAGAAGCAACTGCTTAAATTTCTTGACTTTAATTGTGGTAAGAACTCTGCCGAAATAGTGAATAACTATGACTGGATGAAAGAATTCAGCTTTCTTCAGTTCCTTCGTGATATAGGTAAACACATCACCGTCAACTATATGGTGGCTAAGGATAGTGTGAAGAAGCGAATGGAGGGGGGCAATGGCATCTCTTTTACAGAGTTTACTTATCAACTGGTACAGGGTTATGACTTTTTGCATTTATACCAGAACAAAGGTTGCCGCCTGCAAATGGGTGGCTCAGATCAGTGGGGAAATATCACAACCGGAACTGAATTAATCAGACGAATCGGTGGAGGTGATGCTTTTGCATTGACCTGTCCTTTGATTACCAAAGCCGATGGAGGAAAGTTTGGTAAGACTGAGAAAGGCAATATCTGGTTGGATCCTGAACGTACTTCACCCTATACATTTTACCAGTTCTGGTTGAACTGCTCAGATGAAGACTCTAAAAAATACATCCGCATATTTACACTCTTTGGAAAAGAAGAGATCGAAGCCATGGAAGTGGAACATGATGCTGCTCCTCATCTGCGAATCCTTCAAAAAGCATTGGCTAAAGAACTGACCGTTCGGGTACATAGCGAAGAGGATTACAATCAGTCTGTCGAAGCTTCTGAGATCCTTTTTGGAAAGGGGACCACAGAAACCTTGCGGAAGATGGATGAACGGACACTGCTTAATGTATTCGAAGGAGTTCCTCAATGCGATGTATTGCTTTCAGATATCGAAAACGGTTTGAATATCGTTGAACTTGTTGCAGAAAAGACCAATATCTTTCCAAGCAAGGGTGAAGCACGACGCATGTTGAAAGACGGTGGTCTGCAGCTGAACAAGGAGAAGATGAAAGAAGATTATACCGTCAGCAAAGAGAACCTATTAAACAACAAGTATCTGATAGTCCAAAAAGGTAAGAAAAACTACTTTCTGATCAATTTCAGTTAGCCAATGATAAGAAACTAATTAAATATTGATTTTTCTTTTGCCCATAGGGCATTAATGCCCTATGGGCAAAGATAATAGAATCTATTCCTTGACCCAGAGAATAAATCCGCTGCTGTGGAGATTTTCTATTTCGATGTGGGTATCTTCTTTTAGAAACTTTCGCAATTTGGTAATGTAGACATCCATCGTGCGGGCGGTAAAATAATTATCGTTCTGCCAGATTACCTTCAATGCTTTGGATCTCGAAAGCAATGTGTTTTTATGTTCACACAATAGTTCCAGAAGCTTTCCTTCTGTAGGGCTCAGTTTCTGTTCGAAACCGGGTTTTGAAAGTAGCCGGTGAGTGGCATGATAAGTATATTCGCCTATTGTGTATGTTTCACTGGCACGATCAGAGACATTTGTCCGGTTCATTCGGTTGATGATTGCTTTAAGTTTAGCAACCAATACTTCTGAATCAAATGGCTTGGTGATGTAGTCTTCTGCTCCAATGTCGAAACCCTGTAGAATATCTGCCTTTAAAGTTTTGGCTGTAAGAAATACGAATGGCATTTCAGGTTTGGATTTGCGGATCTCGCGGGCAATACTGAACCCATCTAAACCGGGTAACATCACATCGAGTACACAGATATCGCAATTCAGACCTTCAAACCGTGCCAATGCTTTGCCACCATCATTTTCCCATTCAACATCAAACTCGTTTATCTCTAAATAAGCTTTGAGTACTGATCCAAAGTTCCGGTCGTCCTCAACCAGATATACTTTTGTGTGTTCATTATTCTTCATCGATTTCTGACTTTAATGGAATGATTACATCAAAACGACTTCCTTTACCCAATTCACTTTCAACAGATATACGACCATTATGGGCGTCAACAATTGCTTTAACAAATGCAAGTCCTAGTCCATGACCTTTCACATCATGAATGTTTCCATCAGTATAACGGTAAAAACGATCAAATATGCGGCGTTGTACTTCATGACTGATACCGATTCCCTTATCCTCAATTGAACATACAATCCGGTTCCCAGATTGGCGTGTTGAGATAGTAATTTCAGGGGCATCTTTGGAATATTTTATCGCGTTATCTATCAGGTTCATGATGGCATTCAGGACCTGGGCCGCATCGGCTTCAATCACTGATTTTTCTGCATTGAGATGAAGTGTGATTGTACCACTTCGCGATTCAATCTGCAGTTGTGTATGATTTACGGCTTTATGAATCAAGTCGTGTAAGTCAACATCATCAATGTTTTGTTTCAGGTTCTTGCGATCAAGCAGTGCCGCACGCAATACGTTTTCGACCAATTGATTCATCCTGTAATTCTCTTCACGGATGATCTGGGTAAAATATTTAACTTGTTTCTTATTGTCGATGATCTTGGGATTATCGATAGAGTCGATAGCCAGTCCAATAGTGGAAATAGGGGTCTTGAATTCATGTGTGATATTGTTGATGAAGTCAGACCTGATTTCAGAGATTTTCTTTTGTTTAACGATAGCCCACAAAGCAATAATAAAAGCAAGGATCAGAAATATTGTTAAAAGTACAGACATTGATAGCATAAACATCATCGACTTGAGAATGTATGCATCCATGTTTTTAAATTGTACTTTTAAAGAATAGGGCGATCCGAACAGATCATTTGGGAATAAACGGGTCATATAATCAGGTGCTTCTGTAGAGATATAACCTGGAGAAAAAATTGTAGATTGTCTTTTCTTCAAATCATTATAGACAGCATATTCGGGCTTTAGGTTAACACCATTGTTTTTTAACTCATTGACCAAAACAGAATCTACAAGCTTTGTATCCAATCTCTTGCTAACCAGAGAATGATCTGTTGATACTTCAAGAATAATCTGATCGATGACACTGGTCAGGTGTTTTATGCGTTTTTGTACAAGTGTATCTTCAAGTGAGAATGGTCTGTTATCCCTGAACCTTCTGTCGTCAAAGATTGGAAACCTGATATTATTATAGTTTAATCCCTGTTTTTTGAGTTGCTGGTCAAATCGTTTTTCAAATTCAAGTATTTCAGCACGACTGAGGTGAATGGCAGGACTATTATAATTTTTCTTGATAAAAGAATCAAGTTTAACTTTCACAATTGAATCAGGTAAACGGCCCTGATAACGGTTAAGTTCTGCCCTGAATGCATCTACCGGACTTTGTCTGTTAGGGAAATTCTGTTGAGGATTAGGTCTTGAACGGTAATACTCTCCAATCACTTTACGCAGTGTCATGATGTCGTTTAAAGATGGTTCGCGGATCTCTTTGCCATCAATATAGATCTTGGACTTTTTGGGAGGAGCAGGCCTAACTGCCTGTGTAGTGATGCCTGTTCTTTCTCTGTTAGCCCTTTGTATTGAATCATTTTGTGCATCCATTCTACTCTGCATCTGTTTAGCGTCGCGTTCATGACGGAGATGTTCAGCATAGCGGTACATCTGTTCACGCATCTCTTCTGCAAAAGCAATAGAATCGATGTTGATACTGTATTTATTATTTAATCCGGTATAGGTTTGGAATTTACCATCGGGAGGAATTGGTTGAACATTATTTCCATACCCATCACGAGAGGGGTCTGAGAATCTTTCCTGATCTCTGGGAGAAGGTCTTCTCTGATCCCTGTTATTCTCAAAAGTGTTTGAAAATGTTTTATTGGATGCTAACCTGACGGGAGCACTGACTACAGTGCTGTCGGGCTTATTCAGAGAAGAAAGTAACTTTTGTAGGGTTTCGCGGTTTTCGAGCTTTAAAGCAGAATTACGCATGGCTTCATTCACGCTCAAATTCAATTCTGCCTGTTTTACCCTGATAGAATTGCGAAACCAAAAATATTGCATGCCGATGATCCCCAACAAGGCCAGACTCATCAATAAAACCAATCCGATAAATAGCTTCTTATTCATGCTACGAAATTAATATTTATTAATTACAGTAAATCAGTAATTAACGTTTCATTAACCCGAATTAAGATTCTCTTAAGGAATAGCAGATTAACTTAGCTCCGAATTATCAAATAAGACTAATCAAATCATTAAAAGTTTAATAGTTTATGTAATGTTTTGAACGACAATTAAATCCTTGTTACAACTTGGAATTCTTAATTAACTGGTAAATCTAAATGCTGTGCTGGATTTCAAATCCAGCACAGTTTTTGTTTTAATATTATTTCGTCAGATACCACTTTTGTAAAACGTAGAATGATTTCTTCTTTTGACCCTTGTCGGAGATGAGTCCTTTTCGGTTAAATCCATCCTGTACTCCCGGAAGTAAACGACGTGACGACCGGAAATCTTTTAGTATCCATGGAGTGATCCCTGATATTTTAGGCATACGCTCATCAATCATTTTCAAAGTTTTTGTATAAAGATCTGCCTGGTTGTCTTCGGTCCAGAGGTCTGTCACACTGCCACGGTTGCCAAATACTGCTTCACCCCCAAACTCGCTGATGATAAGTGGTTTATCGTAATCAATTTCCCATTTAACACGGTCAATCTTTTCTGAAGTACCATCGTACCAACCTACATATTCGTTAAAGCTGATCACGTCAACATACTTACTCAGATTATCTTTTACCGACAAAGTAGTCGGAGATTTATCCGCACGCTCCATAGCCATACTGATCAAACGGGTACTGTCTTTTTTATGAGCATAGATTGCCAGGTTCGAAAGGAATGTATCGCGGGGATCGCTATGGGGTGTTTCATTGGCAATAGACCAGATAATGACATTCGCCCTGTTTTTATCACGTTCCATCATTTCGCTCAACTGGTTCAGTGCATTGGCATAAACCTTTGGATCCTGCCATTGAATCGTCCAGTAAACTGGGATTTCGGACCAAACCATGAGGCCCATTCGCTCTGCTTCTCTTATCATTTGCTCGTTGTGTGGATAATGTGCCAGTCGGACATAGTTACATCCCAATTCCTTAGCCCAATTTAACAATGTGCGGTCTTCTTCTACTGAATACAATCTTCCGTTGCGGAATGCAGCTTCTTCATGAATACAAATTCCCTTGAGGAATATGGGTTTTCCATTGAGCAATATTTCTCTTCCTTTTGTTTCTATGGTTCTGAATCCAATCTGATCGGCAACTTTATCAGTTGGAGTAGAAATTGTTACTGCATACAATTTTGGATTTTCAGGGTTCCATAAAACAGGATTTGCTTTTATTTCAACCTGGGCTTCACCTTTTTCGTTTGTAGTGACCTCTTTCTTTAGCTTTAATTCAGGAATCTCGATTGTCACTTTCTGATCGGCCTGTTCAATATTCAACTTAACAGAACCGGTGATGACGTTCGCGGAACCCTTTTTAAGCTGGATAGTATAGCTTTGGACAAAGGTTGAAGGAACTTCAACCAACATGACATCACGTGTTATACCGCCATAATTAAACCAGTCAAAGTTGTTGGTAGGTATTGCATCAATCCTGCGCTTGTTGTCAACCTTAACGATCAAAGTATTTGAACCTTTTTTGAGCAATGTAGTCACGTCAAAGTTGAAAGGTGTATAACCACCTTCGTGTTCTCCTACTTTTTTGGTGTTCAGGTAAACCTTGGTATCGTAATTAGCTGCTCCAAAATATAGGAATGCATGTTTATCTGAAGGTTCATAATTGAATGTGTGTTTGTACCAAAGCGTTCCTTCATAGTTAAATAACTCCGCATTTTGTGTGTTCCAGTCACCTGGAATGGCCATGACTGGTGCAGAATCAAAGTCGTATTCCTTGAAGTTGTTCACATTATCTGTTTTCTGATCCATAAAGAAACCAGTAGCTGTTGGGTTTCGTCTATAGTCATAATAACCCGTTTCAAGTGGATCCACAAGGTAATGCCAGTATCCGTTCAGTAACTGATGGTCACGACCGTAAACATTTTGAATAAGCGGTAACAGGGTTTTTGTTTCCTGGCCTGAGCCCCAAAATCCGTATATTAATAGGGCAAATAATAAAGCATATTTTTTCATGAGTAGTCTTTTGAAGATCAATTCTTCTTTAAAATCAATTGTTTGTAATTTTTATTTAACCAGATATTCATTAAAGCTTTTAAATCGGAAGCCTGGTCCGGTTTTAAAACGAGTGAGTTAAGAGAGAGGTTACGGGTGATAATAACAGCCTGGCCCTCTTTTTTAATGATGATTTCTACATTACCGGCACCGTTTTTCATGTTCTTTTTTACTTCAGGAGAAAGCAAAGCATAAGAATTTGGAAGCGTAATTGTAAGGTTATAATCCTGATCAATCTCGGCGGGTAATTCAAGATTCTCTGTCCTGATGGATGGTAGTTCGGAGAAACCCCAATTGCCTGCATCACCGATTTGCTGCGGAAGAACCAGATATAGCAAGCCACTGGTTTCATGAAGCGCATCTCCTTTTTCAATTGTGTAATCTACATTCAGCGTTAAAGGTTTATTCTCTTTTATGGTAAATGTTTTTATATCCTGACTGCCCAAACCATCAGTAAAAAGACCTGAGATTGCTTTTTCATTTTTCCTGACACGAAAATAAGGCTGTACAATACCTCTCCATGAGGCATTTAATGCACCCGATGCTTTTCCATTCCCATCTAAAGAAAGTTTTCCATTCAATGTAAGTTGATTTTTCTCCTGATCAATACTTTCGGCATTAATAGATTTGCCGGGAATAAGCATTGACACTCTTCGGTAAGGTTGTGATACCAGAGGATCCTGATCGTTTAACCGGATAGGAGAAAGCGCAAACTTGCCTGCTTTTCCAAAGTCGGGCATCACATAATAATCAGAAAACAGCAAAGGGTTGGTTACTTCACCATCCTGTAGTCCTTTAAAATTTGCAGCTGATACGTTATTGTTAATGCCTGCCTGTTTTAATAAAGCGGACAAAAGGAGTGCTTTTTCCTGTTCGGTTCCATAATTGCTGTTCCAAACCTCTATTGGTGTCCGGAATCTGAATCCTGTATAGGCAGGTGGGACAGATATGGTTGTCAGATCTCCAACTATCAATTCCTGTAAACCCAATGCTATTTTCAGAGGATCAGATTCATTTGCTTTAATCTTACTGACAGCAACTTTCATTGCATCATTTACTTCGAGCTTGAAGGCAGGTTGTGATGTTATCTTCTCGACTGTATTTTTACCAACAATAAAGGCCATACGTGGTAATAAGCGGTTGTCTCTTGACTGGAATATTTCATGAGATAGCGCTTTAACATTTGTGAATCTCCAGGTATAGGTTTTATACACCCCATCACTCATTGCAACAGGATTCGCCTTTGTGTTAAACAGTTGAAAGGAGAGTGTTTGTGCAATAGGGATCTTGACTACTATCGTCAAGTCTTTAACAGGAGCAGTTGCTGGCAATAATTCATTTCCCATCATAGCAGGCAGGAAATCACGTTTTGAATGTACTGTATATGAAAAATCAATTGTAGCACCTGGCTCGATTCCTGTGTGTGTAACGACCATTTCCCGGAGGTTATTGAAAGCGGGAGCATTGGGGGCAAACTGCGGAAGCACTTCATTGAAAGCATTTTCGGGAGATTTAACTTTACGACCACTGGCCATAGTTGTCGTAGACCGATGTATGGAGAGTTGCTGATATGTGGGGTTAAATACAATGAATGACTCTCCAAATTGCTTATCGGATGAAAGATAAGTTATCAGTTTTAGTTGATGGGAATAGTTGTAATCCATGCTGCCATCTGTATTCAATACAAATTCTTTTTTTTGTTTCAGGTAAAGTGCATCTGAATTCTCGTCTTGTGCTGCTAACCCGTTGATGATACAGAAAATGACAAGGAGAAATATGATATGTTTTTTCATGGTTCAGTATATTTTAGGGGTGCATTATTGTTTGATCAGGACAACAGGATTTAAAGCAAAGAAATTCTGATTATCTACAGCCTTTCTGAAAGGCTCCCAGTCACGGGGCTCATAGATTCTTTTGTTATATTGTCCTGTGAATGAGAATTCAAGGTTCTGATCCTTTTGGTATAGCTGCCCATCTGATGAAACTGCAACATCTTCTGAATGCATGGTAGTCATTTCTTTATTGTACCGGAATCCGGCAGGGAGCTTCACTGTCTCCTTTAACTCTACAAGTCGTGAACAGCGATCTGTAAAGTTATATTTACGGTCTTTGAGTGTTGTAGTGAAACTTAGCTGCCCCTGAGCCCCCCGAAAGAGATTTGATGCAACGAATGGTGTAAACACGATTTGATTGACTGTGATTACTGCATAATCGGGAATCCGGTATTTAATCTTCAAAGTGATTGGGCCTGACATATAATCATAGGGGTCTTTCCCATAATCCAAAGCCAGTAGTTGTGCCTGTGGTGCTACCCGCAATAGTTCTTTCTCAATATTTGACTTCCAGTCACTTTTCATACTTCCTGTGAAGTTACGACGAATGGCTCCATCGCTTTGTCCTTCTGCTGTAACTATTAAATCGCCTTCAAGAGAACCATCCAGCTTGATCTCAGAGGTACCTGTTATCCTGAAGTAGTGATCAGATGCTTTTGAAATTGGGGTATATAACAGATCCGCACCTTCGGGAACACCCATCAGGTAACCCTGTTGTTGTTCGGCACTAGACCAGAGCTCACGTAAAAAGGGAACCCATGTAGGATCAAGCATTTTGTATTTGCCATTGTGCAATTTAACAACTGTGACACTGTGATTAAACTGATCGGCAGGGATATAATCTATTCGTGAACCTGCCATTGTCATAGCAGGATAAGATTCGAATCCCGCTGCACGCAACATGGTGATCAGCATTCCGGCTTTGTCTTTACAGACACCACAACGGTCAAGGAAAGTCATCTCACCTTTATGAAGAGTAAATCCTTCGCCCGGTCCCATTGAGATTCCGGAATAACGGATGTTATCGGCACACCAGTGGGTCAATTTAGAGATCGAATCCATCTCTGAATTTGCACCGGTTAGGATCTCATTTACTTTCGAAATTATTTCAGGTGTGGATTCGAAACTACCAAAATCCTCATTGACCTTGTAAAACCAAAGTGACTTGGCTTTCCAGTCGGGACTGGTAGACATGAGAAGCTTTGGAGCTATATCTGACAATGCCACCTGTCGGGGTTCTGTTGCAATGGGTCGAATGTTGCTTCTGGTGAATGTATAAGTCATCCTGTCGCCTTTAAAGTCAAGCTTTGGAGTACATTCTCCATTATAAAACTCATACTGAAGGGGTTTATTCTTTGGAACCATTACCTGATATACTTTTGTCAAAACAGGATTGCTGTTCCAGAATTCAACGATATCATAGAAATGACCCCGCATAGGTGGGATATATTTATCGTCATCATCCGTCTGGAGCAGGGCATAGGTGAAACCTTTCCTGAACAGGTAGACTTCGAGTGCATCACCGGGTTCAAGGCGACCAACCCCAAGCATCTTTTCACGGGCTCCCCAGTAAATAGCTCTTGCAGGAGCCGGGTAATCCTGTGTTTTGGCGATATCCAGATTCTCGACACTGCCGTTTTTACGATAGATCACGACTTTTTTTATCTCCACGTAGGCAGACAGTGGATCGTAGTCAATTTTTACAACGTTAAGATCCAGTGCACCATGTTGTGTAAGCACCTTATATAAACGGTGCATGTTATAAAAACTGAGTCCCGTTTCCTGTACATCGACGCGGGTGCTATCGAAGACAATCAACACATTATCATTGGGAAACTCAGTAAGTGTTCCAGATTTACTGATTTTTTCCTGAACGGATTGTGCAGGTGAGAGATGTATTGTAAAAAGAAAGATGATAAGAAGGTAAATATTTTTCATATTCAGGATGATTTTAATAGTACTTTAAATCCGGTAAAATTCCAAAGCATACAAATTTAAACCTTTTTCATTGAGATGTTTTGTGAAAATTCATCATTTTCCACAAAGTTTATGACAAAAAAGGTTTATCGCTAAAATAATAAGAAACTGTTTTATTTTGCCCGTAGGGCATTAATGTCAATAGAATAATCTGAATATTAGATCTTTTCCCCGTAGGGGATTAACCTTAAAAGTTAATGCCCTACGGGCAAAAAGGGGGGATAAATTTATTTCTATTGACATTAATGCCCTACGGGCAAAAGGAAATTTAAAAAGTTTCTAAGTGATTTAAGAACCGCTTATTTGCCTTCAGTATAGGCATGGTCATTGGGAATTTCCATTCCCTTCCAAACCTTTTTGCTTGTCCAGTCTGCAGCAGGAGCGGTCCAGAAAGGATCATTTGCCGGTAATCCTAATGGTAATAACCCAACTGTACATAGATATAAGCTTCCTGTAGAAATATAATCCTCGCTGATGTTGAGCTGGCTTCCATAAACGCCAACATTAAGCCATCCTTTAGAATCAAATGTATTTGGAGCTTCTATTAAACGATTAATGACCAGAGATAAAGCACTGCGAACTTGTTCCGGTAAGATTCCTGCAGGGATTTTATGAAGCAAAGAGATTTGAGAAAGCACCTGAAATGCGCCAAACCGATAAGCCAACGACCGGCCAACAGGAGGATAGGTTCCTTCGGGAGAGATTAATCTTTCCTGCACAGCTGCATATCTTTGGGCTCTTTTCAATACTTTATCATACGAAATAACAGTGTCCATCTTTTTGTCGCTCAGAACTCTTGTGATATCTAACATCATGGGTTGAATGACAAAGCTATTGTAGTAATCCCAGTGAAAATCAGCTCCATCACCATAGACACCGTCACCTTTGTACCATTCCATGTGTTTTTTGAGAGCATAAACAATAGGCTCTATATTTCCTCCATTGCCTGATTTTATCAGAAATGCTTCTATCGATGCACTGAACAGGAGCCAGTTGTTTGTGCCCGGTTTTATGCTTCTGGAACTTTTTAAAGCATTGACTACATTTGTTTTGGTTTGTTGATCAAGAGGTTCCCATATCTGCGTGTACGCACGTAACAGTCCCTGGGCCAAAAAAGCAGCATCTACAACAGGTTGCCCACCACTTTTAGACGTGAAATTCAGGAAGTCAGGCGATGAAGGATTAACAGCTACAGCAATGGCTTTACGAGTTAGTTCAATATACTTCGCCCTAAGTTTACCCTCGGGTGTCTGATCTGGTCCAAGCTCCAGCCAGGGTGCTATGCCTGCCAGTGTCCGCCCCAGAGCTTCAAGATGAGAAACTTCTTTCCGGCTGGCGCCTTTACTGATTACCGGCATATTGGCTCGCAGCTGTTCTTTGCTGAGGTTGCTCAGTACCGGATCGACAATTTTCACCATCACTGACACCCAATAATCACGGGAATCATATTTCACAGGCTTAGTGTCTGAACTATTTTTACTAAATGAAGTTAAGCCAATGAATAATGTCAACAAGATGATCAAAGAGCCGATGCGTAAAGTTTTAATTTTCATATTTCCCAAACGTTTTATTTTGTTTAAAGTCTTCAATTATTACCGTTAGACAAAATTGAATGTTTTTTTGAGATATTTAGACATTTTAAAAATCAAATTTTACAAATAATTTCAAACATGGGAATAAATAGTGTCAGCCTATAACAAAAAGCAGAGCCGACACAGATCTTCTGAGAAATACATAACCCTTACCTAATCGGTACTTAATTCGTATTTAATTCGATTCAGCTAGTCCAATTAGGGTAGGCTTAGATACGGCTTAGGTATGGGTTAGCTACCGCTTAGAAGATCTGTGTATGTTCTGCGTATTTATTGCTTATAATTTTCATAGAACAATCATAATTTCAGGATACCGATTGGGAAAAACGGGAAAATAGTCTAACGGGCATTTAAAAACAGTCGTCTAATTATCATGAATTAAGTTAACTAAAAGTGATTATATATTGTATTTTTACAACACTATTCAAAAGACAGTAAAAGAAGATCTGCTGTTTTTGAAAGAGAGAGGCAAAAAGAATTTTAAATGACCTTTATATAAAATGGATATTGATGAAAAAAATCTAATCAACAGACTTAAGCAGGATGATGAGAAAGCGTTTAATATTCTCTTTTACCAACATCATGCAAGGGTCTACAATCTGGCCAAAAGGTTTTTGCCCTATAAAGAAGATGCCGAGGAAATTGTCCAGATTGTTTTTATTGCTCTATGGGAAAACCGTAAACAGATTGACGAAAATCAATCATTAAACGGATATATTCTCACTATAGCCCGTCACTGGATATACAATACCATCAAAAAAAGCGTCTATCGCAAGGGGTATCTGGAGCACCTTCAGCAACAAAACATTTCACTCGAATATGTGACCGAAGATATCGTGCAGTATAATGAACTCAATGCATTGGTTGATAAACTGACAAATGAGCTTCCCCCCAAACGAAGTGAAATATTTAAATTAAGCCGGAATGAAGGTTTATCTTACCGGGAGATAGCAGAACGCCTCTCCATTACCGAAAGTACTGTCAATACACAGATTACAAAGGCTCTTGATTACGTCAGAAAAAACATCAGGTCATTGTATTGATTATCACTCCAAAATAAGTTTTTTCATAAATTTTTCTTTTTACAGTCATTGAAAACCCTTTCTCAGGTTAATAACTATTATACATATGGAAACAACAACTGAACTAAAAGTCTTACTCGAAAAGTTTCGACAGGGAATTGCTTCACCGGATGACTTGCAATCGCTTTACAGGATGCTGAATAATCCTGATAAAACAGCTATAGATACGCTTATAACCAAAGAATGGTCTGATGTATCGTGTTCTAATGGTGAAATAGATTCATTGGCTTTGCTGGATACTATTCGTAAAAAGTCAGGTATTGATTCAAATGAAGAAGAAACAGACATGATTTCAGATAAGAAATGGCAGTTTAACTTTACAACTTTCCTGCGCTATGCAGCCATTTTTATATTTGCTTTTGCGTTGACCTGGTTTTTAAAACCATCAACAGGAATTGATCTTATCAAAACGAAACCTCAATTTTTCAATATAAAAGTAGCATACGGATCAAAAACCACTATTGAATTGCCCGACAGTTCTGTAGTCGTGTTAAATTCAGGAAGCACCCTTAGCTATCCGGATAAATTTGAAGCAGAAAGCAGAACCGTCATGCTGGTTGGTGAGGCCTTCTTTGAGGTGAAGAAGAATTCAAAACGGCCTTTTTATGTAAAGACCAAAGATGTTACAATCAGAGTACTGGGGACAAAATTTAATGTTAAGTCATACCTTGATGAAAATACCTCTGAAACAACACTTGTATCAGGCTCGGTCGAGATCTTACAAAATAGTCAGGGAAGCAAGAAAGTGGCAGATCCCATCTTTTTGAAACCCAATCAAAAAGCAATATTCACTAGAAAGACAGGTTTAACAGAATTAAAAGACCTGAACAAAGAACCAACCCGGGAAAAAGTTCAGAATGAATCAGTAACACTAACCCAGTTGGTAACAAAAATAGCGGATCAGGATCAGGAAGAAACAGACATAGACATTGCCTGGAAAAACAATAAGCTGATATTGAACAATGATCGTTTTGGAGACATTATTAAGATATTAGAGCGTTGGTACGATGTAGATATCACTTTACAAAATCCGGCGCTTGCTGATGTTCGTTTTTCTGCAAAATTTGATAAGGAATCAATCGTTGATGTGCTGAATGCACTAAAGATTATTGAGCCTTTCCATTATGACATCAATAAAAATGTGGTTACAATACTGAAAAAATAATTAACCTTTAAAACGCATAACTGCCTATGAAACAGTAAACAGGACTAATAAAAAAAGAAAAGCAGGAAATGTTTGCAGCATCCCCCGCTTTCTGAATCGTTTAAAAATTATCTCACTAACTATTAAACATAACAAATGTATGAAAATTTCTTTACATCGAGGTAAGGATTGGAATTCTTTTGCCTTAAAAAAAATCTTCCTGATGATGAAACTAACTACACTTCTTTTATTTGTGAACTTATTACAAATAAGCGCAACTGGTTTTTCACAAACCGGTCGATTTAACCTTCAACTGGAAAAGGTAACCATCAAGGAAGCGCTAACAAAAATTGAAAACCAGAGTAGTTATAAATTTGTCTATCGTGATTCAGACATTGAGAATAAAGTAGTTTCTACAAACATCGTTAATTCTTCAATAGATGACGTATTAAAAGTAATGCTTGCCAATACCGGTTCCAGATATCGGATTCTGGATAATAACCTGATTGTAATTGCACCTGAAAAAGTACTTCAACAACAAAAACTTACGGGAAAGGTTGTTGATGAAACAACCGGAGAACCTCTGATTGGTGTATCCATTATGATAGATGGTGCTATAATGGGTACTGTTTCAGATATTAATGGGCAGTTCAATCTTACGCTGCCCGGTGACAATGTAATGATTAAAGTCTCTTATATGGGATATCTTACACAGATAATCAATATAAAAGGACAAGCCAGAATAGATATCAGACTTTCACCGGATATTAAAAGCCTGGATGAAGTTGTTGTAATGGGTTACACAACACAAAATCGCAGGGATGTTTCAGGCTCTGTAGCCAAGATTGATATGACTGCTCTTGGTGAGAACCCTTCGGCATCTCTTCTCAGCATGCTGTCAGGACAAGCTGCCGGAGTACAGATCATTACCAGGGGCGGAACACCAGGCGCAGCCGGTGGTGGCTTAGTTATTCGTGGAAACACATCGCTTTCTGCATCTGATGGTCTTGACGGGATAAGCAACCCTCTTTATATTGTTGATGGCATTCCAATGTCATTACAGGATCTGGCAGGGTTTGACGTTTCTCAAAATGACTTCTTATCTACGCTCAACCCTAATGAGATCAAGTCGATCAATATATTGAAAGATGCTTCAGCAACTGCAATATATGGTTCCCGTGGAGCAAACGGAGTAGTTGTAATCAACACTAAACGAGGAATCAGTGGAGATCCCCGTATCTCATCAAGTGTATCTTACGGTGTTAATATGACTCCTGAGAAATTGCCTGTTTACATTGGGGAAGCTGAACGACAGGAAAAATTAAGATTGTTGGGTGAATCCATGACAAACCTTTTTGGCAATAAGGCATGGGTAGATGTACGAAATGGAATGGAGGTCATGGGATATCTGTTACCATCTGTGTTAACTGATAAATATAATCCGGCATTCAACAATGCTTACAATTTTCAGGATATGTTTTATCAGTCAGGTATTACCCAAAACTATGATTTAAGCATGGATGGAGGTAGCGATAAAAGCTCTTATCGCGTTGGAATAAGTCATTATAACGAAAAAGGGGTATTGGTTGGGTATGGTTTTAAAAGAACAACACTTAATGCCAGTTTGGTTAATGATTTTAGCAAACATTTTCATAACGACTTTTCCACTAGATTCAGTTATCTAGATCGTAAGGGTGGTTTAAATAGTTATATGACTGCTATGCCAACCAGCCCTACGAATTTGCCTTCGTCTTTGTTCTACCGGACACCTGATGAAATTGCAAGAATGTCGGGAGAGTTAGGTGACGCCTACAACAAAAACAAAACATATAATTTTTCACTAAGCGATGCTTTTCGGATCAATTTTACGGATAATTTGTCTTTAAATAATCAGGCATCTTATTCATTAAATTTTGGTTCTAATGATTATTTTATTCCTTCAACAGCCAGAGCCGACAATAAAAGCTATGGCCAATCGCAATCAAGCGTCAATTCAACTTTAAATGCAAATTCAGTTCTTACTTACAATAAGGTATTTAAAAACCATAGGATAACTGCATTAATTGGTACTGAAATCAATCAGGATATTCAACAAATGTCCTGGATTCAAGCCGACAACGGATCATCCGACTATTTAAAAGTTATTCAGGGTTTTCAAAAAGAAAACATTAATGGATATTCTGATATCGTCTCTACCAATATGCTTTCTTATTTTGGGTCAGCAAGCTATGGCTTTAAGGAGAACAAGTATCAGGTAGAAGGGGTCTTACGACGTGATGCTTCGTCTCGTTTTGGATCGAACAATAAATGGGCTACTTTCCCTTCAATGAAAGTGCACTGGGTTTTCTCAAAAGAACCTTGGATGAAAGGCACTTCAAGTTGGCTCGACTTTGGTAAGATTCGCGTGTCTTATGGTAGTTCAGGTAACATAGCAGGTGATCCATTGTTGCAGTACAATTCACTCATATCAACCAATAATATTGGTGCCGGTATGAATGACATATATAGTGACAAAATGGATATTAAAACCTATGGAGGACAAACAGTTTTAATTTCTGATTTCAACAGAGTAGCAAATAAAAATTTGTCCTGGAGCAAATCAAATGAGGTAAACTATGGCATCGATCTGGAACTTTTTAATAAAAGATTGTTTGTAACCGGAGATGTTTATTCAAAATATATTTCAGGATTAGTTTACACATCCTACTTGCCCCCTTATGTTGGGTATACATCTATTCAATCCAACCTGGTTGATATGATCAACAGTGGATATGAACTCAACCTAACGGGCTACCTCTTCCCACGATCAAGCGATTTTCAATGGGAATGGAATGTCAACCTTTCAAAAAACAATTCGGTTATTGCCAAGTTAGGTAATGGTGGACGTGATTATATCAATGGTGATTATGCTTTTGTGGTTGGAAAACCTGCATTTCAATATTACACCTATGAATATTTAGGTCCGCTCAACTCTTTTGACGACTTACCTGTAAATCCGGTTACCGGAAATGCCTTAAAATATTACGGTGGAGATGCCGGACTCGCTTTAGGGTTACAAGGAAAAATATTCCCGGGAATGCCCCTGTTTACGGATGTGAATGGAGACTATCAGATTGACGCGGCTGATTATGGAAACGACAAAAAAATCATTCCTAATAAATCACCTGAACCAAAAATCATGGGTGGTTTACACACAACTATTCGTTATAAAAATTTCTCGATAAGAGTACAATCGTCCTTTCAATTTGGAAATTATATCTTTAACACAACGCTTCAGGAACAACTGCAGAGATATGATGAAGTTGATAAGTTTTTCACAACAGCATTATATAAGACTGATGCCAGTAAATTTTGGACAAAACCCGGAGATGGAGCATATTACCCTATGAGGTATATTTCATATTCTGATGGAGGTTCGGTACGTGCATTCAGAAGATCGTCTATGTTTCTTGAAAAAGGTGATTACTGGAGCATTGACAACGTGACGTTCTCTTATAACTTGCCAAAAAAGATGCTGTCAAAACTGAAAATACGTGGACTCAATGTTTATGGAACCGGGCGAAATGTGTTTATGTGGAAAGCCTCTGGAGTATTGGATCCAAGAACGGTATCTAAGACCGGATACTATAATGGAGGTGGGTATCCACTGTCAAGTAGCTTTATTTTTGGTTTACAGTTACAATACTAATACATTTTATCATGAAAAAAATATTTATTCTTTTAATATTGTTCCCATTATTGAATGGTTGTAGTAAACTATTGGAGCCTAAGCAAGTCGACTTAGTATATAATGAGGTGTTTTGGAAAAGCCAAAAAGATGCTGAAACAGCACTTTTAGGCGTATATTCTCTTTACCGTGGACTGATGGTAGACGGCAATTGGTATGAAAGAGGCGATGCTACGACCGGACTGTTCAACAGGGGATGGAATGGAGGCTCAAGCAGTCAGCTATACACTCCCGGTGACTACAGTAGTTCAACAAGCACCCAGAGATCATGGGGTTCGCTTGAAGGATTTTCTGACTGGTCGAAGTTCTATAAAGTAGTTGCACATGTGAACCTCGTAATTAAAAAACTGGAGGGGATGCCCAATAGTGTTTTTACTGACGACAGCAAAAACCAACTTCTGGGTGAAGCTTATTTCTTACGCGCATTGGTTTACTTCAATATCTTACGCAATTGGGGAAATGCCCCTTACATCAGTGAAGCTATTGAGTCTTCGGAACAGGTTATCAATGGGGACCTTACTCCTGTGCTAATCGGCCGGACAAAAGATACAGAGATCGGAGCAAAAGTGTTGGCTGATGTTAATATTTCCATAAGTAAGTTGAAATACAAAACGCTGGGTTCAGCAGGATGGGGTATACGTGCAAATCGTGCATCAGCAGAAGCTTTAGCAGGTCATGCTAACATGTGGATGAACTTTTTGGCTAAACGCGACAATTTACCAAATCCGGATAAATATATAACTGATGCTATAACTGCTTTATCGGCGTTACAGACAAATGGAGGTTATAGTCTTGTAAGATATGATAATCCCGATGCCCTGATTACACTTTATAAAGGACACTCTTCTGAATCGGTGTTTGAACTGAATATTACTACAGACCAAAACGAATCCTATCGCGTTGATAATGGTGGTATTGTTAATTTGACATGTAAAATAGTCCCTCTTGATGGTGATGCTTCTAAAGACAGAGCTTCGAGCATCAACTTCGTTCCAAAATCACAAAAAAACCTCATCTACCCTGATTATGATTTTGTTAATCAGACCGGCGATATCAGAGCAAACCTGTTTTTTGACGCATGGTACTCACCGTACAATGAAGCCTTTAGTGATGTAAGTGCAACCTCAACCGACAGGAACCTAGTTACATGGATGAAAAAGTATTCAATGATGACTGTTGATCCTGCACATGCCTGGAACGAATATGTTCCCTACTTTGCTGAAGCAAACATTCCTGTTTTCAGATATACGGATGTTTATCTATTATTGGCCGAAGCATATGTCAAATCCAATCAGGCGACTAAAGCAAAAGATATTATCGATGTGATCAGATTACGGGCCGGCCTGTTACCATTCACCGGAAGTGATTTACTGAAAGAGGTACTTCAACAACGAGTTAGTGAACTTATTGGTGAAGGACAAATTTTTTACGACATGGTCAGAAATAACGCTTTCCTTAATCCACAGGTCATGGGAAATGACCGATACCAGCAACAAGGTTATTATTGGCCTGTATCTTCCCGGATTCTTGTATCCAATAAAATGGTTAAGCAAACTCCGTATTGGAATGGCAAAACATCCTGGTAATTTTAAAACACTAAAAAAATGAAAAAGCACATTTATATAAGTTTATTGGTTGTAACACTGGCTTCTTTATTATTCTCCTGTAAAAAAGATTACATAACTGGAGGACAAATAAATTCAACCAAAAAGTTGGATATAACGTCATTCGAACTGTTAAGTCAAATGGCGGAAACAAAAACTGCAGCAATTCTATTTGAAAAGGCAGGATTAAAAGATATTGTCAATGGAGATGTGACTATCATAGCACCCAATCAGTGGTCTGTAGACCGCTATTTGCTGCGTAGGTATAATCAGAATCTTCGTTCTAATCCTGCAGCACCTTTGGTTACCATTAATGATATATCATCAGTGGAATTAATAAAAATGGGTATGTATATTTTACCCGGTAAATACTGGCGGGAAACCATCCCTCAGCAAGGGAAATATCTTGTAGCGCACGATGGGACTGAAGTGCTGATAACACTGGATAAGACCAATACGGATCCGGGAGCTGCCTGGGACGGTGCGGGAACACCTGGACAAGGGTACCAATATTCAAATTTCATGCAGTCAGTACCCTACATCATACACGTTCAATTCAAACGTGGAAGCAATTGGGAGTTGACAGCTGAAGCTCGGAACGCGCTACCCAATTATTATGATAATCCTGAATGCGACCATGTTTATCGCATGTATGTATCTGATATATTAACATCTAATGGGGTAGTACATGTTTTGTATGAGGGTGACTATGGATATTCAGACCATTATTACTACCATTCATTATTCTTTTTTGGTACCAGAGCAGATGATAAATTATAACTTTAATACTTACTATTATGAATAAATATATTGGCCTCTTATTCGTTTTAATATTATGCGTATCCTGTTATAAAGAGCCTAAAAGTGTTGGCTTTTTAAGCACCGATATCTATTTAAAAGGATCCGACACATTGAAGGTATCTATTGGTGGTAAAGGAGAAACTGATTATGCCTGGCTGGATGGCTCTTCACAACCGTGTCAGTTTAGTATTGATAACATCAGAGATAACGCAGGTAATCGTTCGGAGCAGTTTTTCAAAGAATACAGTTACCGGACCTGGATTAAACCTTATGACTTTCAAACCGATAAAACTTTAGCATCTGTAATGGCTAAACTGGCTGATAAAATCATGCCTTGCTTTTGGATTAATCCTGTAAATGGTCAACTACAATACACTGAAACGACTTCAGCTTTAACCAAACCGGGTGATGTATTTCATCTCGATGTAAATGTCTCAAATTCTGCGGGAACAAGATTGTATAAGGACTACAAAATTTTAAAATTAACTTCAGAAAAGAAGGCATTTACGGTAAATGAGCTAATTAATGGTATATCGGTTGTAAAAGGTGGAGCCAATAATTTTGTACTCTACGACCAGATTAACACTTCCCAACCCGATTTTAGCGTGCGCCAAAACAACATTTATCTCGATAATGGAAAAGAATTTGCACGAATTCATAAAATTTCTGATGAGCCAAAAGTTGGAGTTAAGATAATATTTAAATTAACTGATGCTAAAGGAATACTGTTCAATCCTGCTGAATATGCCACATACGCAACAGGTACATATAGCTATATTGATCAGTCCGTCAATCGACAAAACACTGCGCAGGGGATGATTCTGGAATTCCCTACAACACCCTGGCCGGTTGATGTAAATTTCAGGTCCTATTTAAAAGGTCCGACAGCTAACGATTTCAGCATGTTGGATATCCAAAAATTATCTGCTGATTTTAGAGCAGGAAAGGTTCCAAGTTTAATAGCACCCACAGCATGGCCTGCCAATAACTGGTCAGATGCAACAGCATGGTTTGTACGCATCCGTTCTATTATCACTTTCTATGAAAGTGGTACTTGGGAAATCTCGTGTAAGATTCCTTATACAGCCATTGACAAAATCTTTTAATTGATTTATAATGAAGGTGTCTCTCCTTTTGAGACACCTTCTTCTTCTTTTTATGAAAGTAGATAAGTGAAATTTCCATTTATCTGTTTCATGATAAAATGTTTTTTAATAACCCCCTCACAGTAAATATTACTATGAAAATAATATTGTGTTTATTTACCATATATGCATGTTTGTGTTTCACGTGCTCCGATTTACATGCGCAGAAGCGTTCAAAACAAAACTGGAAATCATTACCTTATGCAAAACCTGAAGGTGTTCAGGAAGAGAACATTAAGTGCTACACGTCTAACCCAAAACAATCAAAATGGAAACAGCCTGATTTTGTCTATGACCAGGATATTGCTGTAAAGCCAGTCAAATCAAAGGTAATCGTGTTAGTGTATAATCCCTTGTTAAAATCCAAAGGAAATGTAAGCCTAATAAGTTATTTAAAAGCACACAACCCTAAGGCGTATTCTGATACATTGGCAGATGTTGTAAGACGTGCGAGCAAAGGATATATTAATTATGAAATCGTTGATTATATTGAATTGAATGAGTTTTCCGAAAAAATTGATGGTTTTGTTTACACCGAAGAGACGTTTTTAGAAGCAACAAAGAATCATACTTACCGACAACCTGATCGTTCTGATTATCGGAAAATATTTGAACGCAACAATCTGATCGAACGATGTAAAAAAGAAAATATTTCAGAAATTTGGTTGTGGGGGGCAGGAGGTATGGGCTGGGATGAGTTAGCAATGTATTTCCCAAATCGTTATGCACGTTTTGCTCCTTCACTAAATCCTTGGTTTTACAGACCATACGAAATCCCTGAGGAGATAGGTCATACTACCTGGGTGATGGGTTTTAACTATGAAGTAGGCGTCGATAATATGATACATTCATACAATCATCGTGCAGAAAGTATTTTAGCGCTTGTTTTTGGTCATGGTGAATGGGAAAAGGAACTAACAGGACGCGATCCTTTTAACACCTTTACAATGCTTAACTTAGACCATCCGGGACTTCCATCCCAGGTTGGCAATGTGCATGTTCCGCCCAATGGAAAATCCGGTTACGACTACAGACCAAAGGAAGAAGTGGAAACTTATGCAGATGCATGGCGAACCCACTACCCCGATATGAAAAACGTAAAACACAGGCCTTTTAGAAGCAGTGAATTTGGAAATAGCCAACTCGGATATCAGGAATGGTGGATGTTTCAGCTACCTTCTGTACCGGGATTTACCAAATGGGGATACAACAACTGGTGGGTATACATAGCCAATACCGATGAAGATTTACCCTTTATGACTTCAAAGGATTATCATCAGGAAACATTCACTCCGGCTGGTCTTTAAGAATCAGTATAATATAAAACTACAAAAAATGTTGAAAATAAAAACAATTTTATTGCTTGGTCTGATTTCTTTAATGATGCCAAACAACATACAGGCCAATATTAATAAGATTCAACCTAAAGTTGTAAAAGTGGTTGTAGTCATTCAGGATCCTGTTATAAACGGGAAGCGTATGCATGAAACTTTTAAAACACCGGGTTATACTTTCAAATGGAACGATCCCTGGCAACTCACAAAAGATTACGAACTTGCTTTGGAAGAGATCAGTCATGGAGTCATTGATTATCAGATAGTAGAAATTATTGATGCCCATGAATACTTTACTGTCCTGAAAAAAACGGGAGAAAGATTAACAGAAAACAGAGTCATTGAACTGATGCAGGAACCTGACTGGAAAACATTAAAACAGGATGGTGCCAGTTTTGACTATAAAGCTTTTGTTGAATTCTTCGGTTTTGATAAAAAACGGGATGCCGGTAAAATCAACGAAGTATGGGTCTGGTCATTCCCGTGTGGAGGAATGTGGGAATCAAACATGGTTGGAAAAGATGCTTTCTGGATCAATTCCGACCCTACTCAAGGAGTTAATTGTAAAGAACAACTTAGTATTATGGGACTCAATTACGAACGTGATTTGGCATGTGCTTTGGAAAGTTACGGACACCGTTTCGAATCCACTATGATGAAAGTTTATGGATGGTGGAATTATGATAAAAAAGCCAATAAAGAGGAACTGACCAATTGGGAAAAATACACTGCATATACGAAGACATACAATAAATTCAATACCGGAATGTCACATGTTGGTAATATCCACTTCCCACCTAATGGAGAAAAAGATTACGATTGGACCAATCATTCAAAGGCGATGTCTTATGCCGATACATGGGCTGATTACCCAAACATCAAAGATGAAAATGCCAGACAAATGGATTGTTCTGAATGGGGCTGTACGCATTTAGGCTATATGAAATGGTGGTTTTCACATATTCCTCATTTTGCAGGAATAAACCCTGCAGATAAGAAATTAAATAATTGGTGGCGCTATGTAGTGGATTATAACGAAGCTCTTCGATTGGAAAAAAAATAAACGAAGGCTTAAAAGAAACCAACTAAAATCTTTATTTTTAAATTTAAAGTGAAATTTATTCTCATGTTAAATAAAGCAAGCAAAAGGACATTAGTCACACTCTTATTTTTTGCATCAATATTATTTCCAATAAAATATACTACAGCCCAATCGCTGAACTCTGTTGAGATTTCAAAACAAAATGGGATTGAAGTTACTTCCCTGAATAAAAACATAAAGCCTTTTGGACAATTGCCACTGGTTTCGTTTCAGATAGGAGATAAACAGTACACATCACTGGATGCAAAATTGGAAAATGGTATAAACCGGATCCCTGGTGTTGCAGAAATTTCATATAGCATTCAAGAATACAGTTACGGATTAAAAATGCAGATAAAATTCCGCAATATATCATCAGATACAGTGATGTTGCACAACATAGTCCCTTTTCGCAGATCATCTGAAAATGTTTACATCACTGGGAAAGGCAATCACGGATTATCCAGAACGCATCTGTTCCGTCCCGGAATGGAGCCGGTGAATGTTATTGTACCCGATAATGCATGGGAATTAGGTTTTTCAGAGATGGACATGGCTAACGGCAAAAAAGTGTGCGCGCTCATCCGCCGTGCAAAAGAACCCATAACGAAAGGAAGAAGACATCGGTTCGAAACAGAACTTTTTCCTGAAGGCACAGTAGAATACTCATTATGGGCTGATGGTTATGATGGAAACTGGCAGGAAGGTCTGCGGGTAATGTTTCAACAAAGATTACTTTATGACGTAGAGCCCGGTAAATTCAACGATACATTATTTCAGCGCAACGATTTGAAATGGGTTCGCCATGCTTATGTTTCTCACTTGATACAGAACTGGGACAATTTCTATTATGACTATACCGACGGAAAATTTCATCTTGAAGATTTCGTTAAACGTGGATTAAAATTATACGGGGGCGATGATTTTATCGGCATCTGGCCTACATGGCCAACACTCGGTTTGGATCAACGCAACCAGTGGGACCTTTTCCGTGACTTGCCGGGAGGTATGGAGCAAATCAAAAAACTGGCCTTGATGTTAAACCATTATAAATCACGTCTTTTTATATGCTATAACCCCTGGGACGCAAGTACACGTAGTGAAAGCCACACAGTTGGTATGGCCGACATTATTGCGGCCACCAATGCCGATGGTGTTGTCCTGGACACTCAGGGGGCTTCGAGTATAGCACTACAGCATGCAGCAGACTCGGTGCGCGCCGGGGTGATTATGTACAGTGAAGGTATGGCCGTACCCCGCGATATGCAAGGCATTGTTTCAGGCAGAGTGCACAATGCCCTTTACTATTGCCCTATGCTGAACCTAAATAAATTCATAAAACCCGAATTCTCTATATTTCGCGTTGCAGAGATATTTAAAGAACCTATCAGGCGCGAATTCTGTGTCTCCTTTTTCAATGGATATGGCACTGAAATGAACATCTTTGCCCCTGGAAAACCAGAGTGGGCCGAAGAACAGTATCGTTATCTGGGTCGAACTTCCCGTATTCTTCGTGAAAATACCAATAATTTTGTCTCAAGAGATTGGAATCCACTTATTCCAACTACCCGTGATAATATTTGGGTCAACCAATGGAATAGTGGCGACAAAACAATTTACACGATATACAGCCTCATTCCGGAAGGATATAAGGGTAATCTGTTTGAAGTTAAACCACAACCCGGTTGGCATTTTGTTGACCTCTGGCACCACAGGGAGAAAGAGCCAAAACTCATTGATAAGAAAACTTTTATAGAAGCAGAAACAGACGCCTTTAACCAATCGTGGCTGGGAACGAACAATGAAAGTCAGGTAGATTGTATTGCCCGGTTTCCTGAACTGCTGAAAACTTCTCTTGAAAGCGATGTGCTAAAGGTAGAAGCATCCAAAGGTGAAGAAATAAAAATATGGGCAGGCGTTCCGGATTATGAGAAAACACCCCTGGTCCTTTCTGCCAACAAGAAAAACACCATTCGCCTGATGGAACATTTCGGAAGGTTTGAAGGTAGATTTATTATTCAGTTATTTGCTTCAGGGATTTTGCTAGACGAAAAAGTTGTTGAAGTCATTCCCGGGACTCCACGTTTATTAAGTCAAACCATTATTACTCCCCTAATAAAGAACAATCCTTCAGAAATGGTAAAAATCACTGCCGGTAAATTCGTTTTTAAGGCTAAGAATGGCGATGAATTTATTCCATATCCCAAAGACAATCAGGGTAAGACGTTTGATATGACTTCATTTTATATGGACAAAAATCCTATAACCAATAAGCAGTTCAATGCTTTTCTCAGTGCGACGCGCTACGTTCCTAAAGATAAAGCCAACTTTTTGAAGCATTGGGTCAACAAAAAAATACCTGTCGGAATGGGAAATTATCCTGTCGTTTATATCTCCTACGAAGATGCAAGGGCTTATGCAAAGTGGGCAGGAAAACGGTTACCTTCTGAAGTAGAATGGCAGTATGCAGCACAAACTTCATCAGCAAACGAGTGGCCATGGTTGCAGAAAACACCTGTAAAAAGAGTAGAAGAGGTTATAACCAACACACTTACTGTTTCAAAAATTGAAGGAATTGATCCTTTACTTTGTAATCTGGGCGATGGCAAACTCTACGAAGTGGGTAAATATCCCAAGGGAGCTAATCCATTCGGATTAGAGGATCTAGTGGGCTGTGTATGGCAACTTACCAATGATCTATATGCTAACGGAAGTTACCAATACATCATCATGAAAGGCGGTAGCTATTTCAAACCTTCTTCCAGTTGGTGGTATGTCCAGGGAGGACCGCGTGAGCTGAATTACAGGCAATTCCTGTTGCGTGTTTCCGAAGGTTTTGAACGAAATGCAACCGTCGGTTTCCGTTGTGTTGCTGATACTGAAAAATAAAAATCACCATTTATGAAGAAGATTTTAAGTATTTCTATAGGGCTTTTTTCCCTTTTGTCCTATACTCTGATGGCTCAAAACAGGATAGCTCCTAAAATTAATATAGCCGTAGTTGGTGATATTATGCCTAAACAGGAACTTGATAATATTGTAAGTGTATTAAAGACTTTCAATAACACAACTTACGCAGTAATCTCTGTCAAGGACTTAAATCAATCAATTCTTAATAAATTCACACATGTCTGGTTCCACAAAACTAAAGCGAATGAACCAACTAACGCCGAAATAAGTTGTGAAAAAGCGATAGTGGAATATGTCAGAAATGGAGGTAGTTTATTCCTGTCACGTGAAGCCGTTCTGTTACTTAACACATGGCATATTGAAAAGCAAAAGCTTCAAGTGGAGACCGATACCGTTCGGGACGACGGTTTTGGTCGTCCCCTGGGGTTTCATGCTTTTAAATCACATCCCCTATTTTCAGGTTTAAATGGAGGCGCCTATCCAAGCAAAGCATTACAGGACCATGTGGTCCGAAAGATAGGTTTCTTTGGAAATGCTGTTCCTGAGAACGGGAAAGTAGCCGGAATTGAATGGACTTACATTACTTTTCATGAAAATTCAAAATTGTTGTTTCAATATAAAATCGGGAAAGGAACCATCATAGCTGCCGGAGCCTTTCTAGATTATTCGATTCCCAATTTCAATGGTTTACAATTAAACCTGTTTACTCACAATGTATTTCTTTACACATCCGGACAATTAGATCACATAAAGAAATATTTTTGGGCATATGATAAACAGTTAGTTAAAGAGATTCCATTTAAGACAACCCTTCAGGCTTTAGTCGGAGCAGGGAAATGGAAAATTCCCGAACTCAGTATTCAGCTACAACGTAAAGAGGCAACCAAAGATTTTATAAACCTTGCCGGGCGCCGAATATTGATCATGGGCAAAGAAAGAGGCGGTATTGATGAAATCTGGGTTCATCCTTTTATGGCTATGCGCGATTATCAGGTTGAAGTTATAATGAAATCAGGTTCCCGGTTAAGATTGAATAACCTGATTCCTAAAGTAACCATTTCACCCGAAATGTTGATTCGGGAATATGAAATCGGGGATATTAAACTAAAGGAAATAATAACCCTTTCATTTGATAAGCCTATGGCCGTTATGCATTATGAATGGACGGGCAATCAGCTTGACAAAATAAACATCCAACAAACTTCAAATCTACGTTTCATGTGGCCTTATTCAGAAAGTGCCACACGCAACATCGAATATTCCTGGATACCCGGTATGAATGCAATGCTGGTTTCAGGTCAGGATGGTGAATTGAATGCGCTAACATCATTCAGCTCTATTCCATCAAAATACTCTATTGGTCAGAATGATTCGATTAACTGGCAACCTGAAAACTTTAAATCCTTTAAAACAAATAAAATTCAGGTCAACAGTGCCTTCCAGTTTGATGCCAGCGACATTTCCACCCAAAGTTTAAATGTATATTTTCTGGCTGGTTCCGAAGGTATAGCTGCAACCATGGATTTATTAAAAACCAGGAAACAGAAATTTAATGAACTGTTTTTGAATGCAAATTCGTATTACAAATCGCTGTTAAAGAATTATCTGGTAATTGAATCCCCTGACTCTGTCTTTAACGAAGGCTACAAATGGGCATTACTCCGTACAGACCAGTTTTTGCAGGAAACACCCGGTGTTGGTACAAATCTAATGGCCGGATTTGGAACAACCGCAAGAGGATGGGATGGAAATCAAAAAGTAAACGGCCGTCCGGGCTATGCATGGTATTTTGGACGTGATGGTCAATGGAGTGGATTAGCAATTGATGCGTTCGGCAACTATGAAATGGTTAAAAAGGTGTTACAGACTTATGATCGTTACATGGATGTCTCCGGAAAAATATATCATGAATTAACATCCAGCGGAGCGGTCCATTACGATGCTGCCGATGCTTCACCATTGTATCTCATTCTGGCTGCTCATTACCTTAAAGCTTCGGGGGATCTTGATTTTATTAAGACCATCTGGCCCGGTTTGAAGAAAACATATAAATACATATTAAGTACGGATACAGATGGTGATGGATTGATCGAAAACACCAATGTAGGTCATGGATGGATTGAAGGTGGTAAACTATATGGATCACATACTGAATTTTATCTGGCCGGTTGTCAGGTTGCGGCTGCTGAGGGAATGGCCTATATTGCAAAAGCAATGAATGACAAAGATCTTGCTTTAAAGTCAGGAAAGCTTGCTGAAAACACTAAGAAGATCATTGACCATGATTTCTGGAACCCTTCAAATAACTTCTTTTACAATGGTAAAATGAAGGATGGCTCCTATATGGACGATAAAACTGCACTTGCAGCAGTATGTGTTTATTTTGATGCAATTACAGATACAAGGAAAGCATATTCATTAGCATCAGAGTTTTCAGGAAATGCTTACACAACCGATTGGGGTACACGTATTATCAGTGAATTCAGTCCCAACTACAATCCGGGCGCATATCATGCAGGAATGGTTTGGCCATTGTTTACCGGTTGGGTTTCTCTGGCTGAATTCAATACCGGTTGTTATACCTCAGCCTTTTTACATCTGATGCAAAATGTAAATAATTATCGTGATTGGGCATTGGGTAGTATCGAAGAAACGCTAAATGGCCAAACTTATAAACCTGCTGGGGTTTGTGCTTTGCAATGCTGGTCTGAAACCATGGTATTACAACCCGCAATAGAAGGTATGTTAGGCTTGAAAACAGATGCATTAACGAATAACCTGACACTTGCTCCACGGTTTCCCTGGAACTGGAATACAGTTCATGTTTCGAACATAAGAATGAATAAAACGCTTGTTGATTTGAAAATTGACAAGTCTGATCAGAAATCAAGCTACTTTCTTACCAACAGAGGTAATTCGGTAAATATTTCATTTACACCTTCATTTCCTTTGTTTACAGAAATTCAGTCGGTTGAAATTAATGGTAAAAGTGTTCCTTATAAAATTATTGACTTACCTGAAAGCATAGCATTATCAATCAGTAAATTTGAATTGAAGGCTGGCATGGGCAGGATTGTAATCAAGCATCTTGGCGGTAAAGCTGTCCTGTCACCTGTCATTCAGCCAAAACCCGGTCAGGAAAATACAGGTCTGAAGGTGCTTTCTCAAAATAAAGATGGTCAGAAATTTAAAATCATCGTAAATGGTAAGCCGGGTAAAACTTATCTGGTCAATGTTTTTTCTCCTGAAACGATAAAAGTAATAACCGGAGGAAAAATCATCAACCGGAAAGAATCAATAACAACTATTGAAATGATTATGCCTCAATTAAATGAGAAATATGTTAATTCTGAGTTGATAATTCAATAACTGACTTTATTTTAAAATAGAAATATGAAAAAACTACTTTTGGTATTCATTACCGTAACTATTATTTTTTCAAATACTTATCCTCAAGCCAATATGACCGGTCAGTCATTATATATAAACAACAAGGCACCGCTACTGTCAAAACCATATATGGAGTTGCCCTTAGGAAGTATTCAACCTGAAGGGTGGCTTAAAGATCAGTTGATCCGGCAGAAAGACGGAATGACAGGCCACCTGGATGAAATTTATGAACCGGTGATGGGAAAACGAAACGGTTGGCTTGGAGGCGACGGTGATGTATGGGAACGTGGACCTTACTGGATTGACGGACTCCTTCCATTAGCCTATATATTGAATGATAAAACCCTGATTGAAAAAACCAAACCATGGATTGAATGGACTCTGAATAGTCAAAGACCCGACGGTTACTTTGGCCCTTTTACCGACCAGAAAAACGAACCCGGGTTACAACGTACCAATGCACAGGACTGGTGGCCCAAAATGGTCATGTTGAAAATTCTGCAACAATATTATTCTGCAACAAAAGATGAGAGAGTAATCAAACTGATGCTGAACTATTTTCGTTATCAGTTGAAGGAATTACCAGCCAGGCCACTCAACAACTGGACGCATTGGGGACAGGACAGAGGAGGTGATAATCTGATGATTGTGTACTGGCTTTATAACCTTACAGGCGAAAAATTCTTATTAAACCTTGGTGAGCTCATACATCATCAAACCGTGAACTGGACTGATGCATTCCTGAACGGAGAGCTATCGAAACAATGGAATTTTCATTGTGTGAATGTTGCTCAGGGCATGAAAGAGCCTATCGTTTTTTACCAACAAAATCAGCAAAACAGATATGTTGAGTCAGTAAAGAAGGGACTATCAGATTTGCGCATATACCACGGGATGCCACATGGATTATACGGAGCCGACGAAATGCTCCATGGCAACAATCCGACACAGGGATCAGAATTTTGTTCAGCAGTCGAAATGATGTTCTCTATGGAGACAATTTTACCGGTTACCGGAGATGTTGAATTTGCAGATCATCTGGAAAAAGTTGCCTTTAATGCGCTCCCTACCCAGGCAACCGATAATTACGACAGCCGTCAATATTATCAACAGGCAAATCAGGTGCTGATCACCAGACATCCCCGTAATTTCAATACAGCCTACGAAGGAACCGCCCTTCTTTTCGGTCAGCTGACCGGATATCCATGCTGTACATCGAATATGCATCAGGGATGGCCAAAATTCACACAGAACCTCTGGTATGCCACTGCCGACAAAGGAATTGCCGCATTGGTTTATTCACCTTCAAAAGTAAGCGTCATAGTTGGAGATGGTGCTACAGTTGAAATCAGAGAGGAAACAGATTATCCATTCGGTGAAACAATAAGATTTACTATCAAAGCAGATCAACCTGTTAAGTTTCCTTTTCACCTGAGGGTACCTGAATGGTGCACAATGGCCAATGTAAAGATCAACGGGAATGTATGGGATGAATACCCGGGCAACCAGATCATTAAAATTAAGCGTGAATGGAAGAGTGGAGACGTTGTTGAACTTACTCTTCCAATGAAATTAAAATATGAGAATTGGCATGAAAATTCTGTTGCAATTGAACGTGGGCCTTTAACATTTGCATTAAAGGTCGGTGAGAAATGGACGAAAGTGGCCAATAACGACAGGTACGGCAAATTCTATTATGAAGTTGAACCTACTTCTGCCTGGAACTATGGTCTTATCGAATCCTCACTCAACAATCTCAACGACAATTATGTCGTTGTAAAACGTGATGTTTCTCCAAATTCTTATCCCTGGAATCCGGAAAACTGTCCTGTTGAGATTAAGACCAAAGGAGTAAAGATTCCCTTCTGGACGATTTATAATGGTTCGGCAGGACCACTTCCCTACAGCACCCAAGACCAGTTAAAGACTGATGCACCGGAACCAATTACTTTGATCCCATATGGATGCACTACTTTGAGGATTTCAGAATTCCCAGTGGTCATGGTTAAACAATAAACATCTATTTATATTCATGCAACTGCAAACCGAATCACTTTTTGCAGTTGCATCCAATCTGTTTTTCAATGAAGAAACTGAGCGTATTATTACTGGCACTGATCCTCCCCTTTTATGTAACCTGTCAGAAAAAACCTTCCTACCTGGGGTCATTGAATGCAGGCAAATATTTTCCCCTTTACACCACCTATGCAGCAGCTCAGGAAAGATCAGACTTTGTGCTTGACGAAGGTTATGTATTTCGCTATGATTCAGATTCAACAGGAGCCGATTTTACAACGGATACGGGTGGTGATATCTGTCTGGGATTTCTAAAAAACGGGAAATGGGTTTACCGGGTGGCAGATATGTATAAGCCCCCTGTGATCACCACCTCCTATCCTGACATGGTAAAATATGAATACGAACCATTCCGCGACATCAAGGTATCTGCATTGTTCATGACATACTCATCCCGAACTGCACTGCTGGATATAACGATTACCAATACAGGCAAAGAAAAGTCACAGATCACACTTTTCCCTTTTATGAAGAGCAGTAAGCGTCCTTTCCATTCGATTAGTTTAGGGAAAAATAATAATACAATCTCTTTTTCTCATGAAGAGTATCCCGATGCCTGGACCAAATCGCATGATCTTCCCTACACCGACAGCATTCGCAATATCTTTATGCTTTCTGCAAAGGTTGATGAAATGAGTGCCTTTTCAAGTGTTGATCTGAATAATCCCAAAAGCGAATTTAGTCAGTTTGTTCAAAACAAAGTTTACGAGGCACCAATTCCTGACCAGGTTCGCCTCATTTCATTGAGGAAACAACTTTTACTATCTCCCGGCACCTCGCAACATCTCAGGGTAATCCGTTCCGTTAGACCGTTGAAGGAAAGCCAGGAGAGCATGCTTGCCAGGATAAAACCTCTTCTTAAAACCGATCTTAAACCCTTTATTGCAGTCAATGAAAAGCTGCTTTCTAAAGTTAAAACTTTTACTTTTCAGGATGAGAGACAGAAAGCTTTATTCTGGAACAATGTCAATATGATGCGCCAGGTATTCTATCCACCACAGGCTAAATCGGCATACAATTATTATGTTTTCTCCAGAGAACCGACCTGGGGATGGGGTCATGGCGGCCAGGTCTTTCATGAAAGTATTACCATGCTTGCCTATGCCGACGTTGATCCCTTAAGCGCGATGAATTCGCAGCGGGTTTATTCACAAAGGCAATATCCCGACGGCTACATCAATTACAGGACAGGTTCATATCTTGATGAAATCATAAAAGAAAATGGTGAACTAACCTCCTCTGCACCATGGTATTCCTGGCTTAACTGGGAAGTGTACAAGATGACCCGCGATAATATATTCCTGAAAGAAATGTATGGGTCTTCTGCAAAATTCTACAACTTCTACACCACTAACCGGGATAAGGACCACGATGGACTATGTGAATGGGGAGGTGAGGCCATTCTTGAATCGGTACGCGACGCTCTGGTTGCGGTATGGGATGAAGTGGGATACCCTTCTAATTTTGAAAGCCTCGATTTAAACTGCATGCTAGTTATGGAAGCCAAATCACTCGAGTCCATGGCCCGGGAGTTAGGACTGAATTCAGAAGCCGATAAATGGAAAGCAGACCATGAGAAACGGGCCGTCTTGATTAATAAATATTGCTGGGATCAAGAGACCGGTTTCTATTATAACGTAAACAAGCGCGACCACAGTTTCACCTTTAAAACCCCTAATGATCTTAAAAGAATGGAAATCATAGGATTTCTACCACTCTGGGCAGGGATTGTAAATAAGGAACAGGCCAAAGCACTTGTGGCTCATCTTACCGATCCAGCAAAATTCTGGAGAAAGTATGGTGTACCTTCTCTTGCTGCCGATGATAAGTATTACAATGCCAAAGGATATTGGAATGGCCCGGTATGGGTGCAGTGGAACTATCTTATCGAGAGTGGACTGTTAAAATATGGTTATCATAAAGAAGCCAAAGAGCTGGTTGACAAGGTAACTACTGTTATGTACGACAGGCTTGGTAAGGACCATAATTTATGGGAATTCTATAGTCCTGATACACTCTGGGGTGGATATCACAAGACCTATATCTGGGCCGGGATCCTTAATCGAATGATGAAAGAGGTGAATGAAAAACCGAAAAACAAAAACTAAAGCTAAAAACGCTTACAAGATAATGACAGTTAAAATACTATGAAAAACCAAACTATTAAACTATATTCCAGCATATTTAAATCTTTTTTCTATCGCTTTGGCATTTGTTTTATATTCATTTATTCATCTTTGGGAGTCCAGGCTGCCGATATCCCGGTTCAAATTAAATATGGAATGGTTATCACCCATTCCTTAACCATTAAAAAATCTGTTTATAAATTAAACAACAGCCATTTCTCCTCAGCCAATGTGTTAACAATTCAGGGGGACAATATAACCATTGATTTCAATGGTGCAGTACTTGACGGAGGTACTGATAAATTGAATCCGGATAAATTTTATGGAACAGCCATTGTCATTAAAAGTGGTTCCAATATCACCATTAAAAATGCAGTAATTAAGGGTTATAAAGTTGCCATTGATGGTAGAAATATCAAGAATCTGTCAATATCTGACTGTAATCTCAGTTATAATTTCAGGCAGCACCTGAACAGCACCCGTGAAAGAGAAGATTTAAGCGATTGGCAAAGCTATCACAATAATGAAAAAGATCAATGGATCCGTTTTGGAGCAGCAATTTATCTTCGCGACTGTCAAGGTGCAACTATTAAAAATAATATTATAATAGGAGGTCAATGTGCTTTAATGATGACCAATTGTACAAATGGAATCATTTATAATAATAACTTCTCATTTAATTCAGGGATTGGTATTGGTTTATACCGTAGCTCATATAATCGGGTATTAAACAATAAGCTTGACTGGAATGTACGAGGGGTTAGCTATGGAGTATATTACAGAGGTCAGGATGCAGCTGCAATTCTTGTTTACGAACAAAGTAGTCATAATATTTTTGCTTATAATTCGGCAACGCATAGCGGGGATGGATTTTTTCTATGGGCAGGAACTTCCACACTGGAAACAGGCGAAGGAGGATGTAATGACAATCTGGTTTATGGGAATGATTTTTCTTATGCACCTACTAATGGTGTGGAAATAACTTTTAGCAGTAACAAAATTATAAATAACAAAATCTTTGATTGTGACAATGGCATATGGGGTGGATATAGTTACAATACACAAATCATGGGTAATTACTTTAAAAACAATAATACAGGAATTGCAATAGAACAGGGACAGAATAATATAATCAATAACAACTCTTTTAATGGTGATAAAACAGGTATTCAATTATGGGCAACTCCGGGCCGGTCTATGGAAGGGAATTATGATAAGAAAAGAGACACCCGCAGCATGCATTATGATTTTAAAAATAATTCCTTTTCATCATTACGTACAGTTTTCAATATAAGGAACAGTGAAAAATTGGTAATTCAAAACAATTATATCTCTAATAACAATGAATTCATCAGTCTGGATTCCAGCGTAATGGATATCCTTATAAAGAACAATCCGGATAATAGCAAGCTTTTCGGTGTTAGTCTGTTTGGAAATAATTTAGCTCCTGAAAAGTTAAAAGATGGTAAAGATGCAATGTTACCTGAAAACCATTTGAAAGGGAAACAATATATCATGATGACAGAATGGGGTCCTTATGATTTCCAGTCTCCAATACTCTGGCTGACAAAAACAGATAATAATGGAATCATGTATTTCGATATATTGGGACCCAAAGGAACATGGAAACTCAAAAATATAGAAGGAGTTGATAATTTATCAGCAGCAACCGACTCTGTCCCGGGGAAACTCACCGTTCATAAAAACGGGAAAAATGAGATAGCTATTGAACTTGAATACAGTGGAAAAGAAATTATTTCACCTCTTGGTAAAGAATATCCTGCAGGCAGTACTTATCTATTTTCATATAAGTATTTGCTCCTTCCTGTTACCTGGACTGTCCAGCTATTTTCGTTTGACAAATCAACGGATCCAGAAAAACAATCTAAGGCCTTTTCAGATATGTTAAGAGAGAAAACGCCATTGAGAGAGACCAAAACCGATAATCTTAACATGAGTTATTGGAACAAATTAGATAAAGACTTACCGAATTCGAACATTGCAACTGTAGCCACTGGTGAGATTGATTTCCCAAAAGGGCGCTATACGGTTGGAGTAAGTGCTGGTGATATTGTCCGTGTATTTATCGATAACAAACTTGTTATCAACGTATGGGATATGAATAAACTGATTAATGATGCTGACTATCACCATGATTTAGAGATTCCATTGGAAGGAAAGCATACAATTCGGGTAGAACAGGCGCAATATGGCAATTATGGAATGTTGTACCTGACTTTACAAAAAAGTCTTTAGCTTGTACAGATCAGAAAGCAATAAAATCAATTCTCCCAATATTAGAAAGTACTATGTTTTTGGGGTATTGTAGTTCCATAAAAATATGAAATCCAGCAATTCAGCTTGAATTTTTTTTTATTGAAAATTAAATAAGTAATGGCTAAAATATAATGTCGTATTTCAAGCCAATGTTTTGTAAGACATTTTCCAAGCGTTCTTTGAGATTCTGAAAACAGAGATAAGCATCAAAACTCAACCAGTTGTATTTGATTCTACGCCATAGAATCTCAATCAAGTTCAACTCAGGAGAATACGGTGGTAAAAAATAAATCAATAAATCGCCTTCTTCCCATTGCTTGATTTTGGCTTTAAACTTGTTGGATCTGTGTATCGGAGAATTATCAAGTACAACAACTGTCCTTTTAACAATCTGTGCAGCAAAGCGATCCAGAAAGCAGATTATCTTGTCGGTATTGAATGTTTTTTCATCCATTTCAAAGAAGAGGTCGTTTTTACGGTTCATTAAACCAACAACATTTAGAAACTTCCCTTTGGCTGCAGGTAGTAATATTGGATTGTGCTTTGTCTGCCAAGCATATGGCACATTAGGCGTTAACCCAAAATGACTTTCATCTCCAAAATAAAGATCAATGTATCCGCTGTCTTCCAATTCTTTAAGGCTTTCTATTTGTTGTTGTTTGCGTTCAAATTCATCTTGGTTCCTTTTGCTTTTTAATGACAATCGGGCTCTTTTCCAACTATAGCCCAGTGCCTTTTAAAAAATTCTGCAAGGTCCTTTTGCAGATATTAATATTATGTTTTTCCTCCAAAATGAGTAATACATTTTTGAGATTCCTGCTGTGAAGTTCTAGCTGAATAGCGATCTCTTCCTCAAGCCCTTTTAAACGGGTTTTAACACCTCTTCCGGTCATTATTGGAAGGCTTTCAATACCGCTTAAATTCCAATTGCTAAACCAACGCTCAATGGTTCTGCGGCTTACATTAAAAATGCTCGACAAGTCTGTGATCGTTCGTCTTTGATGGCTTAAAAGAAGACATTGACAACGTTTTCTTATTGTATTGTTGGAGCTGTTTTTATATATCAGCTCTAAGGTCTCAATCTCCTCTGTTTTCAGTGTTATGTATCACATAGTGAAACAAATATACACTATTTATTTTACTTAAATGTTTATATTAATCCAAAAGTGGTTCTGCGTCAATTTAGGTGAAGATTAACCTGAGATTCCAAGTATGACTTTTCTTCGCAAATGTTCAAAACTTGCTTTTCCATACATCTGTCTTTTAATACTTTTTAATCTGTTAACCTGCCCTTC
>Ga0209748_1000114_pt1 | contig 49709 bp, 97 predicted proteins | sample BarGraIncu00421A_FD_185490 | JGI IMG/M metagenome (GOLD analysis project Ga0209748, IMG submission 185490) | Arctic peat soil microbial communities from Barrow, Alaska - Barrow Graham LP Incubations 004-21A (SPAdes) (version 2) | ecosystem: Environmental > Terrestrial > Soil > Wetlands > Peat... | reverse complement strand
TCATAATTTCGTAGACAAATACATTCCGGCATCAATAAGATACGAAATAATTAATTACATTTAACGCATAATAAAAAAGCCATTATAAAATGAAAATATTAGACGTTTCAGCTGTTACGGATGCAGCACAAATAAAGATTAAAAAAGGAACATTACAATTCTTACAGGATGCACCAAAAGAAATTGTTTCCTCGGTTCTTGTTGGACTGATTGGCCCGCTTTATAATCCTTTAGCGGTCTATATTATTCACGGCTGCATAAATACCGGGGATTTAGTAAACTATATTATCTCAAGTGGTGCAGCATTTTATCAGGGCGAAGTATTCCCGATTGACGCCGCAACATTTAGTGTGACGGGTTTAGACGTGGCTGTTTTCTCAATTGCAATAATTCAATACACAACAGACGCCGATCCTATGACATTTACGGATTCGACTACTCACAACGTTCACAACATACGAAAACTATCATTGGCCGCAGGAGCAACAGGATCTGGAACTGCAGATTATTCGCAAGCGTTTTTTTTAAATTTTACCATTCCTGAAAAAGTAGTTCTTACTGGCGCTGGGGTAACGGGGACTTATCCAAACTTTGTTATTCCAGGATTAAGCAACGCTTACCCTATTTTGTATGGTGGCAGTTTCCCTGTGGGGAATTTATCAACAACTACACAAAGTTTCAGCGTTACGTTTCCAACAGTTGGAACATCTGATTATTTTGTTGGAGGCTCAATTATAAGCGCGGCGACAGATCCCGGATTTGATACTATTCCGTGGTCAGTAAAAGACCGCACACCAACCGGCTTTACACTAACAATGCGAGAGGCTGGAGCTTGGACGCAAAGCATTATTTTTGATTATTGGCTAATACAAAAAGTAGTATAATGAAAGAACCGAAACCGATTGACATTTACAATTATGAGAGTGTAGGCAACCTTGCAGTAGATATGTGCGTAGCATGTATTCAACACGAAATGAAGTTCAATAAACCAATCAAGGCTGTCATCCTAAATAAGGCTAAATATGAAGTCTTTCAAAGATGGGTAGCGAAAGAGTGGGGCGAAGAACATCTTTATAAGCAATTCTTTATCGAAGGCGTTGAAATTCGCAAAGAAACGATTATATTTGGCAGCGAATTAATGATCGAATATTACAAACAATCCGAATTAGTATGATTCCGAAAGAACGTAGATTTGTAGGTTATTTGCAGCCGTTACAGGCTCGATTAGTTAAGAATATGTCCGAACAATCAGGACAATCTGCCAGCTCTATTATAGCCGAAGCCGTAAAAGACAAGTTCAATAATATGCCTGTTTCAGAACGTGAGCGCATTCTTGGACTTAAAAAATAGTTTTCTTTCCGTTCGTTTTTTAGTTTAAGCCTTGCAGAAATGTGAGGCTTTTACATGTTTAAAAACATGTTTTGTCAGATACTCAATTATTGATATTATATTTGAGGCATAATTTAATACTTAAAGTTATGACAAATCTATTTTGGACCAACGGAGAATTTTTATCACCTGCTTTATTGATCGTTTGCGTTGTCGCTTTTTTTGTAGTTGCTGCAATAGTTGTATATTTAACTGATAAGAAAACGAATAAATGTAAATAACTGAAAAGATGAAAGAAACGCAAGATATTTTGTTAAAAATGGGATTTAGTAATCCAAATTCAAATGTATGGAAAGCTGATTGGTTCGGTGTTTTTTTATTAACCAAAGATGCCACACCACGACAATTGGCAATATTCATATATAATAGAGAACACCCAAAATAATTAACACGGGCGTAATATCAGACACAAATTTAAAGATTAAAACCCTTCCGATATTGGAGGGGTTTTTTGCGTTTATTAAAATAGTGTTACACTATTCACACATGCAATTTAATAAATTTACTTTTATTGCATGAACTATTGTATTGATCCAACAGTTAGCGAGCCTATCATGCTTTTAAATAAGCACATCGGATTTGATGAAGAGGATGGAATGGGTATTGATGGGAGTATTTTCCAGCAGGAATTACTTCAATTAGATACGCTTGGCAAAAAACGCATTCAGGTTTGGATTAATTCACCTGGCGGAGTGGTGACTGACGGCTACAATATTTACAGTGCAATTCTCAAATCAAACACTCCAGTTGATACCTATTGCATCGGGGCAGCCGCTTCGATTGCCGGTGTTATATTTCAGGCAGGCAGAAAACGCATTATGTCTGATTATGGCTGGTTAATGTATCACAATCCTTTCGGTGGAACAGACGGTATTTTAAAGACAATGCAAGCAAGCATCATTAAAATGATCGAACAGCGTTGCGGAATGTCCGAAGATGAAGTTTCTCGAATGATGGCCCGCACAACCTTCATTGCAGCAGGGGAGGCTCTCAATATGAACCTTTGCGACAAAGTAGATGCAAGCGTTGATGAGAATACAAAATATCTGAGAAAGATTACCGACCAAATGACTTTTCATAAAGAATGTAATTTAGTTTTAAATTCGATTTTAAATAATAACCCAAAAATTAGTAATACAATGATTAAAGTATGTATGAAGCTGGGGCTTAATGATGGCACTCCAGAAGAAAGTATCGTTCAAGCCATTGACAGCATTATGAATAAAGTAACTTTAGCAGAACAGGCTAAGGATGCCGCTATTCAGGAGGCTCAAAACAAAGCTAAAACAGCAGACGAGGAATTTGAAAAACTGAAAAACAAATTCAAAAAGCTGGAAGAGGAAAAGAAAGCCAAAGATGAGGCGTATGATGCTTGCAAGGCTTCGCTCGATGCAATGACCGAAGATAAGCTGAAAGCCGAAAATGCAATGAAAGAAGAGGAAGCTAAAAACATGGTAACCAACTTTGCAAAACTTGGCCGTATCAAAAACGAAGCTACTGTTATTCTTAAATGGACCAACATGGCAAAGGTTGACTTTGAAGGAACAAAATTAATGATTGAAGACCTTCCATTGAATAAGGTAGCAACAAAGGCGGTCGATGCCGAGGCTCAAAAATTAGGCGCCGGTGAAATACCAACGTCATCTATCGGATTGGCTGTAAAAAACAGACTGAAACGCGAAGGCAAAATTTAATCTTAAATTCTAATAATAAAACAAAATGGCATTAAACATTACAGATACAGCATACGCCGGTACGTTCGCATCATATTTCTGGTTACCGGCAACCTTTGGAATGGATACTCTTCAAAAAGGAGGTGTCTATGTTCAGGACGGTATTAAGAAAGCTCATACCATCGGCAGAATTGACTTTTCAAACCCATTACAACCACGCGCAGCCACACCAACAGGATCAGGCACATTCACAGTTTCAGGCAGAACATTGACGCCTGCTGACGTTATGGTTTATACCGAATTTAACCCACGCGATTATGAAGCTCATTGGTTGGCCGAACAGCTTTCACCAACTTTGTTAGCCCGCGAACTTCCGGTAACTGCCGAAAACTATATGATTCAAATCGCTCTCGAAAGAACGTTTGAACAGATCGAACTTGGTTTATGGCAAGGTTCAACAACCTACACCGCCGCACCTGGTTCTGCTGGTAATGGTCAGATTTGCTTTTTTGACGGATTCCTGAAATTAATGGTAAATGATTCAGCCGTTCTTAAAGTTTCTTCGCCTTATCCATTGACTACCGCCGCAACTGCCGGATCATTGTATAATATCGTTGATGCTTTTAATGCACTTATCGCACTTGCTGCAACAAACAAAAAAGCACTTTTAAGTAGGGCTAAAAGGTATGAAAGAATGAAGTTCTTTGTTTCGATTAACACCGAACAGATTTATGAAACATATCTTACTACGACTTTAACTTATAAGGGTGTAAACACAACCGAACGAGGAATCAATAAGTTTAAAGGTTATGAAATTGTAGCTCTTGCAGGGATGGCAGACGATACGATTCTGTTTTGTGAAGGTCTTGACGATGTGAGTTCTAACCTTTATGTTGGAATGAACAGCACTGAAGATAACAACTTACAACTCCAAAGATTACAGGCCAATTCAGAACTTTTCTTCTTGAAAGGATTGATGAAGTTTGCAGTACAATACGGATTCTCAGATCAGATTTTCATGTTCACCACATTGACATCCGGTTCTTTTAACGCATAATTAAAATACAGGGGGCGGTTAATTCCACCCCCTTAAAACAATATTCAAAATGAGTACAATTTCAAGATTTCCGAATACTCCATCTGCTGACAATACAGATAGGATTAGAACCAACGAGTATCTAACTCCAGCATATGCCGCTACCATTGCACTGAATCCATCCAAAAGCAAAACCCTGGTAAATTTCGCAGCATTAACCGGTGCATTGACCGTGACTATTGGCGTAGGTACATCTTCTACCGCACCCTTTGTAGGCGATGTGGTTATAATGATGTTTACTGCCGCTGCTGATCGTATTGTTACTTTCACTACTGGTGTATTGTCAACCGGAACGCTTACAGTTTTGGCAGGCAAAACAGCCAATATGCAATTCATGTTCAATGGCGCTGCCTGGTGCGAAACCGACAGAACGGTAACTGCATAAGCTATGTTAGAGAGGTATAAGCAAGTATTTGAAGCCCTTCCGCACGTTACCGAAATATGGGTAACAAGTGATGGAGAGTTTCATTTACACCCCGCCAACGGAGGCGAACATATTATCCGGAATGACGACCTTTCAGTTAGCGAATATCAGGAAGACAAAGAAATAAAACCGCGTTCTTCGGGACGTCCAAAAAAATCATAAATGAGGCCAGATATAACATTCATCAAAGGTCAAGGACAAAGTAAAAGAGTAGGCGCCGGACAGGATTATATATCCGGCCTTATTCTTTACACTGCCTCTTTGCCTTCAGGATTTACAACTACGGCGAACATTAAGCAAATGTTTTCTATTGTAGACGCTGAAAACGCCGGTATTAAATCCGATTATTCAGATGGCACAAAAGCAGCAGGAATTTATCTTATAACAACAGCCGGAACGACAGGCGATGTAATCACACTGCAAGTAACAGAACCGAGGGGCGTTATTATTACTTTAGGATCATACGCTAAATTGTCAACTGATTCAACTGTTTCATTAGTTGGTGACGGATTAACCGCTGCAATTAACGCAGGGACTAAAGTACACGGATATACTGCTCTTAATACCGCCGGGTCAGTTGCGATTACTTCACGCGCCGGACTTGGGATATTCCTTAACTCGGGGACACCACTTTCAGCAACATTAAGCGCGGGTGCTACAATGGCCGGAACTATTACTCAATTCACTGGTGGAGCTGCTTCAAAACAAGCCGTATGGCATTACCATATCGCAGAGTATTTCAGAGGTAACCCGAATAGTTCGCTTTACGTTGGATTCTTTCCTGTTCCTTCGCCTTATACTTTCGCCGAAATTACAGCAATGCAAACATTTGCAGCCGGAACGATTCGACAGGTAGGTATTTTCAAAGATTCATCGGCCTATGCCCCAGGTGATTTAACCGCTATTGACGGGGTTATAAAAACAATGAATGATGCAAGGCATAAACCATTAAGCGCACTTTATGCAGCCGATATGAAAGCGGTAACCGATATTACAACGGTTGCAGACTTAACCACATTGACAGCAAATAAAGCAAGTTCAATTATTGGTCAGGATGGTGCAGCGTTAGGTAATTACCTATTTTTGATTACTGGTAAATCGATTACTCAATTGGGCATCGCATTAGGCATGTTATCGCTAAGTGCTGTAAGTGAAGACTTCGGGGAGCCTGCAAAATTCAATCTTTCGAATGGCACAGAAAATGACATTCCAGGCTTTGCAAACGGTCAACTCTTATCTGATCCCGCTCTGTCTGATTCAGCACTTGACGCGATTAACGACAAACGTCATATCTTCGGACAACAGTATGTAGGATATGCTGGAACGTTCTTTAACGACAATCACACTGCCATTACAATCGCTTCTGATTACGCTTATATCAATGATAACAGGGTAATCGACAAAGCTATTCGCGGTGTCTATTCTGCTTTAATTCCTTATCTAAAAAGTAAGCTATTGAAGAATGCAGACGGCACACTTGCAGATACTACGATAGCTTTTCTTGAAGCTCAGGCGATTCAACCGCTTTATCAAATGGCACGCGATCAGGATTTGGGCGAAGTTTCAGAAGGCGATGTTTATATTGATCCAACACAAAACGTTTCTTTAACGAGTACGTTAGTAGTCAATATTTTACTGAACGAAAACGGAATAGCTCGCAACATTTCAATTCCAATATCTTTTAAATAAAAAATTATGGCAACCCCTTTAATAAATGGTGTAGCATATAGCTGGAGTTCGATCAACTTCGTTTTGTTCGGCGTTCCGGTATCCGGTATCACTTCGATTGAATTCAACAGAAAACAGTCGAAAACCAACAATTACGGCGCCGGCCCGGAACCAGTAAGCCGCGGATATGGTCGGAAAGAGTACGACGGCTCAATTGAGATTTATTTGGACGAATGGAAAAAAGTAATTGCAGCCGCTCCAAATAGAGATCCATTGGCTATCGGATGGTTTGATATTCCGGTTGTTTATGGCAATTCAGTAGCAGACGCAACAAAAGACATCCTCAGGGCGTGCGAATTCCTTGAAGATCCATTTAATGCAAAAGAAGGCGATACAAAGTTGACTGTTAAAATTCCTTTAATTATTGCTCAAATTACCCGATAATATGGAAATTACACAATTAACAGACAAAGAAACCGCCGAATACGAAGCGAAAGCCGCGGAATTAGCGAAGAAATACGGGATTGTTAAAGTTCATGTTTACGTTGGTATTGACCCTGAAACAAATGATCGAATAGTAGGTTATATCAAAGAACCTAACTATATTCAAACGTTGTGTTTCATGGATAAAATTACAGGTTCAGGCACATGGATTGCAGCCGACGAAATGCGAGAAACATTAACGCTTCGTGAGGAATCCAATTCGAAGACATACGAAAGTTCATCGGACTGCACACCGTACAAAATAGGAATGTGTCGTATTTGCATCGGACTGGGTGAGGTTATTGAAAGTTCGTTTAAAAAAAAATAGCTGATAGCAAAATCGACAATTCGAGTGCGCCAACCGCACGAATGGCAGCTCTTATTCGGGGCTGCCTTTTTGTTGACACCGATAAGCTAACAGGAACAGACGAAGAAAAGGCCAATGAGTTTTATAAACTATGGGGGCAAACAAAATACTATTTAGAAACCGTTCATCAAGTCCAATTTAAATGAGTAGTACTTTAGTCGAATATATTTTAAATTTAAGGGGTAATCTTACACCTCAGGTCAATTCCGCAACAACCGCAACGCAACAATTAACCGGTGCAATGGGAACGGCCAGAGGGGCTGCATTATCGCTTGGTTCCGCTATGGGTATAGCATTTGGAGTTGCCGGAATTGCAATGTTTATCAAAAATGTAGTGACAGCCGGTTCGTTCGTTGAAGATGCAACTACCGGATTAACAACGCTACTAAAAAGCTCTTCTGCCGCCACCGAGGTTATAAAAAATGTAATGGCGGACGCTATGGCCACTCCATTTGAATTTAAAGGACTTTTAGCAGCAAACAAAGCGTTAATATCAGCAGACGAAACAGCGGAGGGCGCAAGGGAGGCGGTCTATAATTTAGCTAATGCGATCAGCGCAACAGGCGGCGGAAACGAGGAACTTACACGAATGGTTGTGAACTTACAGCAGATTAAAAACGTTGGATTTGCGAGCGCTTTAGATATTAAACAGTTTGCTTATGCAGGGGTAAATATTTACAAAGCGCTAAATGAGGCAGGAATAAAAACAGGCGAAGGGCAAAGAATAACTTATCAGCAAATCACAAAAGCATTAAAGATCGCTCATGCCGAGGGTGGTATTTATTATCACGGTCTTGAAAATATGGCCAAAAATACAAGTGTTGTACTTTCAAACGTTGGGGATTCGCTTTTCCAATTCATGAATAATATTTATATTGAGGCAAAGCCCTTAATAGTAGGAGTTTTAAATGCTGCGTTAGCCGGAATAACAAAGTTAAATACAGCTTTTGCCGTATCGGTTAAGTTTGTCAAAGATCACAAAGACGCTATTACGTGGGTTATTGCTTCGTATGCTACATATAAAGCAATAACGCTTGGAGTAATATCAGCCACTGCACTACATGTATGGTATACAGGGTTAAGCACCGCCGCAATTATCGTGAATACGTTAGCTACCGAAGGATTATCTGCGGCTTGGCTTGCTGTGAAAATAGCCATGGCCGGAACCGGAATACCATTACTTATTGCAGGGGTTGCTGCGTTAATCGGCGGGGTAGTGGCATTGACCGTTCATTTCGGCAGTTTCGGAAATATGCTTTCTGCGGTTTGGGAAATGGCTAAAGTTGTCGGGAATGGGATAGCTGGAGTATTTCAGGGCGTAGGCCAGGCAATAATGGGAGTACTTACGTTTGATCCTGCGATGGTAAAAGCCGGGGTTAATTCAGCTATCGATGCAGCATTAGACGCAAAAGAGCGATTAGGTACTATTTACGGTGGAATGGGGGCCGTAAAAAATGCAGGTTCTGCAGAATCTTTAATGCCGTCAACTGTGGGCAAAGGCAAAAAGGGCGATCCAGGTGCGGAGGGCGCAATGCCAAAAACAAAAGCCGAAGGCTCAAAGAATATCAATATTCACATTGCTTATAATGCACCATTAATACAAGGGTTCACAATTTCGACAACCAATGTAAAAGAAGGTATCGGAAGTCTGAAAGAAAAGATTACCGCCGTATTGGTAAATGCAACGCATGATTCATTAATTATAGCAGATCACTAATGACAACTATACGAGAATTTGTTATACCGCGAGTTTCGGCCGCTCAAATAGGGATGATCGCCGGACGGTCTGCCGGAATTATTGCAACAGGACTGCAGCAGGACGCGCGAAGATTCGCACCGGACAATAACCCATACGTAGGACAAATAGATCAGTCGAGTGATCTGGACAGTCCCATTCACGGGCATAAAACCGAATTTGGAACAGATGTTTGGGTTGAGATTACTTTTGGTTCGGTAAAATATACAGATGCAACCGGCAAATCAATAACAACTCCGAAGATCACATTTCAGGCTATTTTAGTTTCCGTATCATTTCCACGCAATATTGTTAAAACAGAAATACAGGGACGTAACGGAACAGTTAAAGAATATATAGGAGAGGGCGATGCTCAAATATCATTCCGGGGAATAATCACAGGTAAAAATGGACACTATCCCGAAGAACAGGTTGCTGAATTAATGAAGTTAATTAAAGCTCCGGTTCCTATTCCAGTTTTTTCTGTTTACCTTCAGACAATGGATATTGACTCAGTAATCTTTGAAGATCGAAACTTAGAGCAAGAAGAGGGCGGTTATTCGTATCAAACCTTTTCGTTAAATGCAATATCTGACACGCCTCAGGAATTGAAAATAACAGGAATGTAATGTATAGAGTAGTCACACAGGTTACAATAGTTCAAATCCCGACAGAGGATTTTCCACAGCGGACAAAAACAATCAGCTTTGATTTTGTTCACGAAATGGAATGTTCTGATACTTGGCGCGATATGACCAACGACGGCAAAATAATCATTCCTAAAAATCTATATGTTAGGGATGCGGGTAATAAGCTGATTTCATTGTTTGGGACCAATGTAAATATCGGAGGTTTTTCAAATGCCAATCCTTTATTCTTAAGGGGTGATTCGATTACTTTGGATTGGGGATATAAATTCTTTGATAAAGGGAAAGAAATATTCCGTGGCACATTCAATCAGGAAAAAAATAGCCATTTATTTCAGGGTTTTATTTCAAAAGTTACGTCAAAAAAACCTATTGAACTACACTTTGAAGACAACACTTGGAAATTAAAACAAATCCCTGCCATTACCAGAACATTCAAGGCAACCGAAACACTTGAAGATATTTTGAAAATACTCTTGGTTGACTACAATAAAGCAAATCCAAATTATCAGTTTACGGTAAATTCTTTAACAAGTACAACGCTTGGAGAGTTCAGGACGGGTGACGAAACGGTGGCTGAGGTATTGGCCAGGCTTCGCAAACATTATCATTTTGAAAGCTATTTTAAAGGAAATGAGTTAAGATGCGGAGCCGTTATTTATATCGAAGGCGAAGCAAATACGCACACTTTTACTTTTCAACAAGATATCATTTCGGACGAACTTGAATATCAACGCAAAGAAGACACCGTAATCAGTATTGTAGCATCGAACAAGATTGAGGAATTGACCGGGAAAGTAACAAAGGACGGCCACGCTAAAACGAAATGCAATCGATTGGAGGTATTAGTCACACTGAGAGGCGGGAGCGATAAGCCGACCGTATTTATTAAGAAAAAAGGCGAAGATTATCCACCAAATACCGGAGGCGAACGAATGACGCTGCCCTATCCTTTTGCAAAGAATATTACTGAATTAATCAGTTTGGCGACAGCTGAAATAAAAAAGTTTTACTATACCGGATTTAAGGGCAAATTTGTTACATTTGGATTACCATTTGTCAGGATGGGAGACAATGTAAATTTTATTGATCCTAAATTACCCGAACGAAATGGATTATATAAAGTTAAAGGCGTTGAATATTCAGGCGGGTTTGATGGACTTCGTCAGACCATCGAGCTTGATTATAAATTAGTTATATGAGCGATAGAAGCATAAATGAAGCAATTAATAAAATGGTCGGTACACATAAGGTCGATCAGGTAAGCTATTGCAATGCCGAAGTTATTAGCGTTAATATTCAAGCCAGAACATGCGACTGTATAGTAATTGATGGGCAAACAGAATACGATCTTCCGAACGTTCGATTAATGGCCGTTATTGACGATGGGATATTATTTGAGCCGGTTATCGGGTCTACTGTTAAAGTGATATTTTCGCGATTAGTTGAGCCGTTTGTTTGTCAGTATTCAGAGCTTGAAAATATAACCATTGACGCTGTAACGACAATTAAATTCAATGACGGTTCGTTTGGTGGGCTATTGAAGATTAAAGAAACGGTTGATAAATTAAACGCTCTGGAAAAGGATTTAAATAACCTTAAAAATGCTTTTAATTCATGGGTAATTGTCCCATCAGACGGAGGATTAGCTTTAAAAACAATCACCTCCGCATGGTCTGGACAATCCTTGACTAAAACAAAAATTAACGATCTTGAAAATAAAAAAGTAAAACATGGGAATTAGAACCGATATTTTATTAGAAAACAACGACATTGTAATTTCAAATCACGATGTATTTATGGCCGAATCAGACGATCAGCATATTGTTGATACGATCAATTCAGCGCCGGGATGGTGGAAAGAAAACTTCACCGAAGGCGTAGGAATTAAAACCTATTTAAAAGCAAAAGGAATACAGCAGGAATTGGCCAGGTCAATGAAGTTAAACCTTCAATCGGATGGGTACGACGCAAGGCCAATAGTCACCTATGACACAAACGGATCATTAAAAATACAGACAAATGTTACAATATAAATCGGTTGACAATCAAAATATTTTTGATATTTGCCTAAACACATACGGAACATTGGATTTACTAAATAAATTGATCGAAGATAATAATATTGATAACGTCAATGTAAATCCTGCCAGCGGTCAATTATTTGTCTGGGATGAAACATTAACCGCAGATCAGGCAGTAAATCAAATTTCACAAAATGCCGATATTATTTATGCAACGCGATTTTTACCAAACAGCCCCGAATCAACAACGGTACTATCAGGAACAAGCGGTGCAATAGTGGGGGGTGGAAATCCTACCGGCGGAGAATCTTTGCCTGACGTAGTTATTCCAATTCCAACAGAAACGCGCAAATCTGTTTATATTGGTTTTGTGAGTAATCTAAGCCCGTCGGAGGCGATTATTAAAACACTTGAAAATAGGCCGTCTGAAAAATCAAATCAGTCATTTATTTACAATATTGACACGAAACGATATTGTATCGCATATCCGACAACTTGGGGCGATATTACAAGTGTAAAAGACCAAAGCGGGTTTGAAATAATAAGCGGATTCATAAAGACTGCCGCCAATTTTACCAATTCCGGAATAATCGAAAATTACACTATTTACACATTTGCACGGCAAACATCAGTAACCGATTACACAGTAAATTATATCTTTATGCTATGACAATAGGAACAGAAGTTTCAATAGGTTTTTACCCAAAATCCGAAACGCCCGATTTAGACGAAAGGAAATATAATAATGGTGTTCCGTATGACTCGACCGATGAGGTTCTGGCAAGTATTCCACTAATTTCACGCGCTCATTATTTAGAAGTAAATATATCGGGTCATTGGTACTACTTTGAGGCCGACTTAACAACTCTCACACCAAAAGGAACCGGGACAACTGCCGCGTTTACTGATTTAACAGATTGCCCATCGACGTACGCAGGGGATGCATTGAGCATCCCTACTGTGAATGTATCAGAAAATGGTTTAGAATTCACTGAGACAAAAGAGGCAGAATTTACTGATTTATCGGATGTGCCTCAGTTGTATACTGGAAGTGGAGGATTATTGGTTAGTGTTAAGGCGGACGAAACAGGGCTTGAATTTATACCATTATCGGTTTTCCCTGGGTTTGGAACGACTCATTCTCTGGCTGCTTATGGAGATCACAATCATTCAGGAATATATCAGCCAGTAGGAAGTTACGAGTTATCGACAAATAAGATTACATCTTTAAATTCAGGTTCGACTGATGCTCAATACCCTTCAGCAAAAGTGGTATATAATAATTTACAATCCGTGATAAGTTTGATGCCAATTGCAGGTTCATTTTCTCAAACAGTTACAGCAGTTACTACATTTGTCGTAACAATCGGACAAACAATGGCAAATACTACATATAAAGTTTGCGTAACTCCAACAGACATGTTGGCTGCTGCTGTTTTTTATGTGACAAGTAAATCGACAACTCAATTTACAGTAACATACTTAACGGCCATAACAGGTGCAGTTACTTTTGATTGGATTATAGTACCATAACTATATTGGAATGAAAATACTAAGAGGAGTATCGGGAAATATATTGACAAGTTTTAGCGGGGGTATAAGAAAGTTGCTTTATGTTGTCCAACTTGGCGGTTATGGCAGGCTTTATAATTGGTTCTGTACGCAACCACAAATAACTGGTATAAAATACGGGTACTTGTATAATTGGTTGGCAGCAACTGATAGTCGAAATATTGCAAATATTGGATTTCATTTATCTACATATCAAGAGTTTGATACCCTTAGTATTTATTTAGGTGGTAGTTCTGGCGCTGGAATAAAAATGATGGAATCTGGTTCGCTGCATTGGGATACTCCATATTTTTCAGGAACCAATACGAGCAAATTTAACGCATACGGTACAGGCCTTAGATCAGCATCAGGGGAGTATGTCAACATAAGACAATCAACCGAATTTATAACATTAGATTTCACATATGCCGTTGCAAATTTTTTCTTTAATTGCGCCAAAAATTCTCTAAGCGATTTAGGATCTGGTCGTTCTGTCCGCCTCGTTAAGGACTCTATAACTCTAACTAATGGACAAACAGGAACATATACCGGAAATGACGGAAGGATTTATAAAACGATTTGCATCGGCACTCAGGAATGGTTATCTGAGAACCTTGCAGAAACCAAATACCGCAATGGTGATTTAATTGCAAAGGTAACCGACAACACTGCATGGGCGGCATTAACGACAGGTGCTATGTGTGCCTACAACAATGACGAGGCAAACGCATTTGAAACGGCAAGTATTGCTCCGGTGGGATTTCATGTGCCGAGCGACGCTGAATGGACAACGTTGCTGGATAATATTGATATATATGATTCGTTTGTTCAATATTGGCCTAATGCAGGCGGATACCTAAAAGAAGTCGGCCTTAACCACTGGATTGACCCGAATACTGGAGCGGTGGATTCTTATGGATTTAAGGCGATAGGATCAGGCAGCAGAGATTCTGCCGGTTCGTTTATTGATTCGGATTCCGGGAATGATACTATAAAAGACAGATTATATATATGGTCTATGACGGGGGCTGATAATTATGGGGGTGTATTAAATATGTTTTCTTTTGATTCTTTGGCTGCGATTAGTGTCATGCCAGTCAATTGCGGCAATTCTATTCGCCTAATCAAAGATGATTCTACATGGACGGCAGGCGACACCGTAACCGACGTAGACGGAAATGTTTACCCATTAATCAAAATAGGCGACATTGTAATCACTGCAAAGAATTGGAAATGTACGAAATTTGCAGACGGTACTCCAATCCCTTTAGTCGAAGATAATACAGAATGGAGTTTATTAGAAACACCCGGGCAATGCATTTATGAAAATATTTTATTGAATCTGTAAAATATTGAAATATTTATTAACTTTGAAATAAAAACAATATGAGCGACACAATCACTTCGATAACCCTTAACTCTGCAACTGATTCTATCATGTTGTGGATAGAACCTTAAATCATGCCAGGAATTAACGGGCTACCAGGTGTTCGAACTATGGTTCAGCAAGGAGCAAATGTGAACCTTACGCCTGAAACAAAAACGTATATTTCAGGATTGGTGACCCCAATATCCACTGCGCAGAAAAAAAAGATAGATAAGTTAGTTAAAGATCTAAAAACAGGATTAGCGATAACTAATCTGTCTGACTTTTTTGATGTGTTCTATGTCTTGGCAAATGAAACAGCGGAATTAGGATTAAGAAATTTGGTAAAACGCGCCAATGACGCGACAGCAATTAATAGTCCTTCATTTGTTGCATTAGAGGGATTTGCAGGCAATGGAACATCAAGTTATTTAAATTCGAATTACAATCAAAACCTGCATTCCGTTAAGAGTACTCTAAATAGTACTTCTATCGGAGTTTATTCAAGATCAAATTTGGCCGGGAATTCAAACTCGGTAGAATTTGGTGCAAGAACAGCGGCTTCATCAAAAGTGAATATGATTCAGATATTTATAGCTGGGGCGAAGATCGCACAAGGTGTTAATAATGGAGGCGCAGGAGCTTATGGTAATATCCTACCAAACTCTAAGGGTTTGGTTTGCATATCAAGAAATAGTGCCTCAGATACTGTATTATATAAGAATGGGATATATAACGGAATAGATCATTCTGTATCAACATCGTTGTCCGAATATAATATATTTTTAGGTGCATTAAATCAAGCAAATAGCGCAGTAGGGTTTTCGACCCACCAAATATCTATTGGTTTTATTGGGAAGAATATTGCCACGGATTCACAGGCACTGATTATATCAAATTCCATCGAGTCATATATGAATTCTAACGGGAAAGGGGTAATAGCATGAAACACATAATTATAAGTGGTACAACAGCAAGCAAAATAAAAGGGGAACACGGGCAATATTCCGCTATTGATCCAATACCTCTTGGTGACGGAAAATTTCTTATTCCTGAAAATGTTTTAATTGATAAAGATTTGCATGAAATTGATGGATGGGTTCCTGATTCTGATCCTCGCAAAACAATTGAAGAAATCAAGATTTTATACCCAGACTTTCAAAAAAACGAAATGATTTAGGTTCGCCTTTAGGAACTATTCACACATTTTAAAATAAAAACAATTCACCAATATTTAACAACATGAAAAAAGACAGTAGATTATTTGTCGAAGAAGAAAAACCGCCAATAGGGCCAGGGCCAACGAATCCGCCAAACCCAGATCCTACTCCGCCATTACCATGAGGGGTATAATCCAATTAGTAAAATGGTGGCCTGTTCTGACTACGTTTGCCGTAATGATTGGGATGGTCACCATTTTATTTAATGTCAATTTGTATTCATTTATTACTCCTATATTTGGCTGCTCTCTATTCACCTCAATTTGTTGGTGGTATTTTTCAAAGGCTTTTAAATTCTGTTTCTGGCATAGGTTATTCATTATCAATTTAGCATTAATTTCGCTGATCGTGCTAATCGACAAAAATATCTATCATATAGGTTTTATCTTTTATGTCCGTGGCTTAATCTTGCTTTGTTGCTCTACCATCCTTGCATCCGCATCGCTTTATTTTCGATACGGGTGCTTTGAAAAAAAACTAAAACAAACATTTAATAATCGTTTGAATTGATTGAGAATTTAGTAAATTTGTACTATTGATGGTCAGATCAATATAAAATATTCCGCTTCGGCGGCGACATTACCCGGATAGGCGTCTGACCACGTTTATTCGGGTATTTAAATTTAATGACATGAAAGAAATACAATTAACACAGGGAAAAGTGGCATTGGTTGATGATGAAGATTTTGAGAATTTAAATCAATTTAAATGGTATGCGAATAGATGTAGGAGTATTTTTTACGCACACAGGGAAATAAACTCGCATCGCGATAATAGAAAAATAATTCATATGCATAGGTGTTTAATTGGCCAGGAAGAAAATATGTTCGTGGACCATATTGATGGAAACGGATTAAATAATCAAAAATCAAACTTAAGACCATGCACTAACAGGCAGAATTTAATGAATAGGAGACCAAATAAAAATGCATCGTCTGTTTATAAAGGGGTAAATTACTACAAATACCAAAATAAAAAATATATTTCATTCATAAAAACAAATGAGAAGAAAATATATATTGGATCTTTTGATACCGAGATCGAAGCGGCAAAAGCATATGATGAAAAAGCCAAAGAACACTTTGGAGAATTTGCATGGTTGAATTTCCCGTAAAGTTTACTTATGAAAATAGTTAAATTAATTCGTTTTTTTATTGAATAAATATTCATACCTTTGAATGTGCAAGAATTAACAAGAATTATGAATGTTAAACAACCTTAAATGAGTAAATTTTGTAATCTAAAATCAGCGCAATGAATGAAAATGAATTTTTAGAGACGCAAGTTTCATTGAAGGAATTCTTCACACAGATGATTATATCAAGCGACAAACGTTTTGAAGATCGGTACGAATCACTCGAGAAACTGATCAACAAGAACTCCACAGAGGCAAAGGAAGCTGTCAAATCAGCACTGGACGCACAGGAAAAGGCGGTAAATGCAGCGTTGGCAGCGGCGGAAAAGGCGGTACAGAAAGCCGAGACAGCAGCAGAAAAACGATTTGACAACTTCGCAGAAACATATAATAAAAACCTGGACCGGATTTCGCAAGACCTTAAAAATTTAAGTGACTACAAAAGTTCAAACAATGGAAAGGATGAAGGCATTCGAAATATAGGGGGCGTTATTACTGGGATAATCGGGATAATCATCGCCATTACTGCGATAGTTATGGGGGTACTAGAAAAAAAACCGTAGCTAAAAGGCACACTTAAAAACTAAAACAATGGATTTCTACTCAGTCCAATTACTTAAAATCAATAACTCTTGTAATCCGTTACCGTCTGTAAAATTTAGAGATTGTAACGGATACTCAACAACTTGGATGCACTTAACACCGGAATGTATTAAGGCGATTTCTGAATATATGAAAGTCGCAACATTTACAAACGAAGAAATACCGGTAGAATAAACCATGTTAAAATAAATCTACTATCTTTGATAAACTAAAAACGAAAACGATGGAAAATAAAGAACCAATTTACATTCGAGAATCGGGATTAAGATTTACTCATATTCTCATTAAAAAGGTAGGCAAAATGCATCAATCTCAATTTGAATACGACTTTCAACAAATTGAAAAACATTCTATTTTATCCAAGATGATCCCGTGCACATTATTCAGAAAAACAACGGCTGAATGTATTGAATACATTGAATCATTTTTTAAAACAAAATTAAAAGAATCGGAATATACTATTAAATCAAATATATAATGGCAGACATTAAACAAGTAATCCCGTTAATCCAAAAGTGGGAAGGCAGGTTTTCCAATGATGATAATTATTCGGGTGGGGCTACAATGACGAAAGATTCTGTTTATATTTACACGCTGAGCAATCCAACAACGAACGAAATAAGATATGTTGGCAAAACATGCAAGTCATTAAAAACAAGGCTAAACGGACATCTGAAAGATAAAAGGAATAATTATAGGTCATGTTGGATTAAATCTTTATTAAATGATGGATTAATCCCTAAAATAGAAACGATAGACGTATCAGATAATGACAACTGGCAATTAATGGAAAGGTACTGGATTTCTCAATTTAAAACATGGGGATTTAAATTAGTTAATTATACCGACGGAGGGGAAAGCCTAAGTGGGTATAAGCACTCAAAAGAGACGCGAGTTAAGTTGTCTAAATCCCAAACAGGCAAAACGTATAGCGACGAAAGTAAAAATAAAATGAGTAATTCAAGAATCAAATATGAAAAAGAAAATAAAACTGAATTTTCAAAAAGATATGACACCCTAAAGGAGACTATTAAAAACAAAAGCGAGGAACAAAAAATCGAACGTAAAAATAAAATGTCGATTAGTATGAAGTTGGCGCATTTAAATATGAATAGCGAAACAAAAAAATTAAGGGGTAATAATATAAGTAAATCAAAAGGATTAAGATGCGCGTTAATTGACGCCAATGGTAAAATATTGAAAGAATACAACTCATGCAATATGGCATCAAAAGATATTGAAAATATATGTCACGAATCTGTTGTTAAGTCATGCAAATTAAATATACCAATAAATAATTTAATGTTTAAATTTATTTAAATGATAACACGCGAATATTTACAAAATGTCATGCCAAATGCAAAATACGAAAGAATATTTTTGCTTTTGCCGGCGCTACTTGAGGGGTGCGAAAAATACCAAATAAACACTCCGAAACGGGAAAATCAATTTATCGCTCAATTAGCTCACGAATCCGGGGAGTTCAGATACCTGGAAGAGTTGGCCAGCGGCAAAGCATATGAAGGACGCAAAGATTTAGGTAATACTCAACCGGGCGATGGAGTGAGATTTAAAGGCCGTGGACTAATTCAAATTACCGGACGGGCAAATTATCAATCGCTATCCAAAGATTTAGGTTTTGACTTTATTACCCATCCCACAGAATTAGAATTGCCATTTTACGCAGCAATGTCTGCATGTTGGTTTTGGAATAGCAGGGGACTAAACGCGATTGCTGATATTGGCGATTTTATCAGGATTACAAAACGAATTAACGGGGGCACGAACGGGATAGTTCAGCGACAAATGTATTTGGATCGTGCAAATAAATATAATCCGATTTAATGAGTGAAGAAATAAGGGAGTTAATTGAACGTTTAAGAATTGAAGATGATGAAAACTGAAATAACACACGAAGCGGTACAGAAATGGCTCGACAATGAAGGGATCGGGAAAGGAACAAATATTACCCTTCATATGTGTAATTGCTTAATTCGCGATTTTGCAAACGAGGTTATTGAAAAAACGAAATCGGAACAAAATGAAAATAATTAAAGCCGGATTTTGGCAGGAATTACATCCAGACGGGAGCGTGACAGATTCATTTATGAGGTTTTTAGAGACCTTGTTTTTCATATTCCTTTGTGCTTATACTTTCTTTTCATTTATTTACTACGAATCACATTTTCAGGAATACACAAAACTTTTAACTCAAAATTGCATAACCGAACAGTCTTACAACATGCTTATTTCTCAACTTAAAATCATTGATTGGGATATATTTATGATTTTGGTAATTGCTACGGTTGTACCAAAAGCAATTCAGAAGTTTGCCGAAATGAAAACCGGAATAAAAGACAGTTCGGAAACAACAGAAACAACAACAAAAACAGAAAAATCAATAACACAACCATCATGAATAAATATCTAAAGTATGCCATTTATGCACTAATCGCAGGAATGTTAATTATTATCATTGTCCAATATTTCAAAATAAAAGGCAAGGACAAAACAATCGATTTGCAGTCAGTTGAATTATTAATCGCCAACGATAGCGCTAAGATTTACAAAACGAAGGCCGGACAAGTTTATTCACAATTAAATTCCGTCGTAATCGAATCGAATGTTTTAAAAAAGTCACTTGAATTAACCGGATTAACGATTAAAGAATTAAGACAAAAAGACATTAAATGGCGAAATATTACCGCTACATTACAGGCAGAATTAGAGGCGTCAGGACATGGCAACACAATATTACATGATACTGTTTACATTGATTCAGCAGGCGTAAAAATACCGGCTAAAGACTTTCAATGGACAAATACTTATTTGACATTAGCCGGATTAATCAAAGAGAAAAAAGTTGATCTAAATTATTCGTACAAAGTCAAGTTAAATTCAATAACCGAAACCAAAGGAAATCAAACAAAGATTACCATTTACACCGATGACCCTAATGCTAAAATTACATCAGGTTATCAAATCAGTGTGATTAACAAAACGCCTTTTTACAAGAAGTGGTATATTTGGGCCAGCGCTGGATTGGTGGGTGGTTATTTTATCGCAAAGTAGTTTAGTATTGATTTAATGATTACATTTGAAAATCGTTTTTAAAGTAAGTTAGTTAGTAATTCAGGCCCGCAGGATTCCCAGTCTTGCGGGTTTTTACATTATATCAATCACTTACAAAAACATGTTTTATAACATGTGATCGAAAGTGAAAATAAATCACAAATAATTAGGAGTAGTTTAATATAGTCGCTATATTTGTCGTATTGAATTACACATTTAAAAAACGACAAAATGACAACCGCAACCGAAAGTAAATTAAGAGATGAGTGGAGGGGTTTAAATATTCAATTAAATCAGATTTTCAGGACTATTAAAATGAATACCGCATCCGGTTATGTATTCGGAGAAGAGCATTTATCATGGGTTGAATCACTGAAAGAAAGACGGGATTATTTAACAACTATTGTAAAATGAAAAAGAAAACTGAAAAAAGAGATTGGAGTAAGCTAACAATCGAAGAAAAGCGAAGGATAATAAAACTGGCAGACAGTTTGTATATTTCCCCAATGTTTGTACAGGATATGTACGAAAACGGATCAATTTCTTAATTAATTTTAACCCTGCGCTATCGGGATCGGGCAAATAAAATGACACACAAACAATTAAGAGATTTATGCCATTTCCAATATTGGTTGGGATCTAATTATACGACACTCCCCACTAATTCGGTAGAAATGACAAAACGAGCATTCGAATATTTAAAATACAAAAAAGGATCAGATGAAAACAATCACAGAAGAAATATACAACAGATACCCTAATTCTGAAAGTAGCGATATATATCCCGTAAGATTACAATATATTTTAAATGCAGAAAAGGGTGCATTTAGCGAAGGAATTAGATTTGCTCAAAAGTTTATTTCTATTAATAAAGAATTACCAGAAGAAAATAGTAATGGATTTAGTGAGTTAGTAATAACTAAAAACAGTTTTGATAATTATATGCTCGAAAGGTATGATTTTGAAGGTAAATGTTTTAACGGTATCAGATACGACGCAAAAGAAGCAGGAGATGGACAAGTTTCTCATTGGAGACCAATAGAACTAAAATAATTATTAAATATAAAAATAAAATGAGCTATTCAAAAATCAAACTTGACGGCACAACTTCCGAAAAAGCAGGACGTAAGCCACTTCCAAAAGGTGAAAAGAAATTGAAATTTACTATGTACGAATACCCTAAAATCATCACTTTAAACGGTGGGATGTATAAGATGAAAGAAACAATGTTAAACAGTTTAAAACGATAACCATGTGGGAAATAATCGTACTTGCCGGAATACTATCAATTTTAATCAGTTCGCTAATTTTACCTAAAAACGACTCAAAATGAAAACAGAATTACAATATTTGTTCGGCCCTGAAATTTCGATAGGGATATTGCTATCAGTTATTTTACTTGCTTTATTAACCGGATTAGGTTATTTACTACTTCGCTATTTTGAAGCTAAAGAAAAGCGCGATAACGAACTTGAAACAAGATACAAACACAGGGAGCTGGGTAATGCTGATTTGTATCAACGCAAGCATTAAAACATCCGAGGTTTAGTTGAGCCTCCGATTTGTTATAGTCTGGTTTTCTTAGCCTATCATAGCGATACAGACACCTTTTTTTGTTACATGCCTCCGGTCATACAGGAATTTGATCGGAGGCAGTCAGAACTTTAAAAACGATATTGAGATGAGCGAAATTAAATGTAGAAAATGCGGAGATGAACCCGATCAGAAAGCGTTAATTTCCGGTAAATGTAGCTGGTGCGGCTAAGAATTACCCGAAGAAAATGAGTTTGATCAATTTGAAGGATGCGGAATGGATTCAGAACTTTAATTCTAAACATGTTTAAAAACATGTTTTGTAATACCGATTATCATTTAGCTTATCTTTGAAGTACAATTTAAAAACGATACGAAAATGGAAAAACAACCTTTAGACGAGTTACTGAAAACCTACAAGATTAGGTTAAAAACGGTATTGTTCATGCTTGACGGTCTTAACGAAAAAGACGAAGATACTATAAAGCGATTGACTGTTAAAATAGGATGTTATAGAACTTTCATTAATGAATTAGAGGAGGTTTTATCATGAAATATGCACGCTACGATTATGATTCGCCAGATGGAATGTACGAACCCGATAACGAACCATCACAGGCAGATATGGATGCTGATAAGTGCGATAATGACGAAGATTCAGAATAAATAAATAATTAAAAGATACAAAGTTAGCAATTAATTTTGTATCTTTACTACACTTTAAAAACGATAAAAATGGAAACGAAAACACATTGGAAAAAAGCATTTAAGTCCGACTATTTGAGTGCGGCAGACATTGACGACAAAGATGTCATTTTAACTATTGAAAAAGTAGTTTACAAAGAATGTATAACAGCATCAGGTAAAAAGTTTTGCAACGTAGCGATATTTAAAGAAAAGGATATTAAGCCAATGATTCTAAACGTCACCAATTCAAAACTAATCAAAAAGTTTGCCGGTAATCATCAGCATCTTGAAGATTGGAATAATATTCCGGTTAGGATTTACGTTGATGCAAAAGTGAAGTTTGGCAGCGATATAGTTGAGGGGTTAAGAATACGCGATACACAACCATCAGCAGCAAAACCAAAATTAACTAAAGATATGCCAGCGTGGAAAAATGCACTTCAAGCACTAAAAGACGGCAAATCAATTACAGTAATTGAAGATCGTTACGATATTGCAGACGTTAAAAAAGAACTTTTATTTGAAGCTGAACAATGATTAAACATTACGACACAGATCAAAATTCAGAAGATTGGGATTCGTTGAGGCGTGGAAAATTTACCGCCTCAACATTTTCCGATTTGTTTATGGCAAAAACTACGAAAGGTTATCAGGATGCAATTATAAAAGTAGCTTACGAAAGAGTAACAGATGAAAGCGAAGAGTTTTATAATAACAAATGGATGCAACGGGGCCACGAAAAAGAACCTTTGGCATGTGAAAATTATGAAAACGAAACTTTTACCTTTCTTGAAAATGCTGGATTTTACGAGTATGATGAATTTACCGGCGCAAGTCCTGACAGAAAAATAGTCGGAATAAATGGAGGGTGTGAATTTAAATGCCCGTCTTTTCAAGTTTATCACGAATACCTGGAAACTAAAAAGATTCCTAAATCATACTTTTGGCAGATTCACGGGCAACTACTTTGTACCGGATGGGATTTTATAGACTATATGCCATTTTCAAGCCCTAATTTGAAACAAATACTCATAAGAGTAGAAAGGGATGAGTTAATACTTGAAGAGTTAAAAGAGAAGCTAATTACAAGCATTGAAGAGGTAAAACAATTAATCGAAAAAATAAAAAGATAAAATCATGTTTACATCAAAAGGAACAATTACTGCAATTTTACCGGAAATTACCGGCACGTCATCGAAAGGCGATTGGCACAAAAGAGACTTTGTAATTAAGGAAAGCGAAGGACAATATCCAGAAGAGATTTGCTTCACGTCCTTTAATGACAAATCAGACCTTTTTAACCGCGTTAAGGTAGGTAATGAAGTAAACGTATCATTTAATATTAAATCGCGCGAATATCAGGGCAAATACTTCACAAATCTAACTTCATTTAGGGTTGATGCAACCGGCAAACAAAACGAACCGGCGCAATTTGATTCACGGCAACCGATATCCAACGAAGGGGACGAACAAGATTTGCCATTTTAAAAAGGTAAATTTATTTGCAATTACCATTTTAATGCTTATCTTTGTGATTATTCATTTAAATTAATAAGATGGAAAGAACAAAGATTTGCTTTAAATGTGGAGAGTTAAAAAACTTATCTGAATATTATAAGCATCCCGCAATGGGTGACGGTCATTTAGGTAAGTGCAAAAAATGCACTAAGATAGACACGAAAAAACGATCTGATATCACAACTTCTACACCTGAAGGATTAGATAAAGAAAGGGAACGACACAGAGAAAAATATTATCGTTTAAATTATCTTGAAAAGCATAAACCATCACCAGAAGTGAAAAAAATATCCATGGATAAATATTACAAAAGGTACCCTGAAAAGTATGCTGCTAAATGCGCGAGCGGTCATTTACCTACAATCGAAGGAGTTGAAAAACATCATTGGTCATATAATAAAGATCATTATAGGGACGTCATTCACGTTACCGACGAAGATCACAGTACAGCGCACAGATTTATTATTTACGATCAGGAAAGAATGATGTATCGAAAATTAACCGGTGAATTATTAGATACGAGAATATCACATGAAGAATACATTAATTCAGTAATTGAACGTAAATGAATCCCGAAAAACAATCACCTGGCAGTCATTCAAAGTTAAGCAAGCTCAACGGTAATGACAGCCAAAAATTAAAAGAATCCGGAATAACATCTCCGGACTTAAGTAAACTTAAAGCGATTAAATTAAACGATAAAACAACAATTTACAGATGAAAGAAATATTTTCAATAGAAAAAGGATGGGGCGAATCATCTACGTATTTCACGGCGGACCCAAAAAGAGAAGGATCAATAGTGTTTGTAAATGAAATAAGGCAGGAAATGAAAGATGTTGGTCCGGGCTCAGTAATGGTTTATCGCGGATATTTATTCCCAGACAGTTTTAAGGACAATTCGACGAAACTTGTTTTTGAAATAGAGGCTGGCAGTCAATTAACATTGATTTATAAATGAAATTCCATTGCAAGGTTTTAGACAAAAACGCTCTTTCACATGAAACCGATGAGGACTTTAAAAACTGGTTAAAATTGAAAGACGGTGACTATTGCGAGATTGAAACATGGAAAGAACGAAACGTAACTAACCATCGAAGATTCTTTGCGCTACTCAACCGGACTATTTATTTATTGCCAGAAGATCCGGAATATGACAAACTTCGAAACATTGAATATTTACGCAAAGAGTTGATGATTTTAATTGGTCAAGTCGATACTCACATTACAATGAAAGGTGAGTTAATATTAATTCCGAAATCAATTAGCTTCAAATCTATGGACGACGTAGAGTTTAACAGGATTTATCACCTTTGCACAGGCAAGATCGTTAATACGTTCTTAAAAGACATTTCACTCGAAGATTTTGAAACTTATATTCTTAAATTTATTTAACATGAAAACAGGAATCGATTTGATCACAGAAGAAAGAAAAGAACAAATTGAAAAACACGGATGGGATCACGATGACGAATATGTATCAGGTCAACTATTGAGCGCATCTAAGTATTGTCTAACTTTGAGCATTTCTGATTATCCAGACGATTGGGGAGATTGGTTTTCTGAAAAAGTCATGAAAAAAAAGAAAAGAATGTCATGCTTCGCCTTCGATATTGAAATGAAGAAAATTGCGGGGGCTTTTATTGTCGCAGAAATTGACAGGCTTAAAAATATGGTTAAATCTATTGCGGATGATATAGATAGAGCTCAAATATCGGAAATGAACAGCATAGAATAACATGAAAAAACTACTTTTATTCTTATTTTTACTCTCTATTTTATCCTCATGCGTGACAGTTAAGAGATCACATTCAAAAGTAATGTATGCTAAACGAGCGGCATTTATTAAGTCGCACGGGGAGCCACAAAACGAATTTTTTGATCGGAAATGTCCGAATGTGTTTAGATAATTACTATATTTGTACCTTATAATATCCGTTGAAGTTATTTGAAAAGCTGTTAAGACGTGGGTTCGACTCCCACCACCTCCACGCTAATCGCCAATTAGTAACGTTTCTTCCTATTTTCTTCGATATAAAAGAAACTTGGCTCCGGGGGTGACTGGTTTTGATTAGCAGAAAAGTAGATTAATTGAGGGTATTACAGCCAATAACAGGCAAAACAATTGAAATGAAAATGGCGGCTTAGAGCTGTACAGATTCAAAATTCAGTAAGCATCAGGTGTAGTTCGTCATCTAAACGTGGCACGACTGAATTTATTTTTAAAATTTGTTTGAATTGTCAAAAAGATTGATTAATATTGTCACGGTTAATACAATTTATTTTAAGAATATTTTTGAGACCGTCGAGATGACAGGCAGACCGGATGGAAGTTCCGGTTTTAATTTCGTAAAATTTGTAAAAAAATAACATGAAGAAAATAAAAATCAAAGACATTGATCCTAACAAGTTGATTACTAAATCAGAATACGCAAAACTTATTAAATCAAATCCGGTTCAGGTTCAGAGATTGATAGATAGGGGAGAGGTTACTATTGTGGTTGCCAAAGGAACCGAATTGATACACCTGTAATTTTTTTTTGATTTAAAAAGTTAATAATTAACACTATGGATGTTTTTAAATTAAGCAGAGATTGGTTTGATTTTAGTTTTGAAAATCCAGAAAAGATTAAGCCGAATCATGCAGCACTTTATTTTTTCTGTATTGAACATTGCAATCGTTTAGGATGGAAGGGGAAATTTGGCCTGCCTACAACGATGGCAAAAGAGGCAATCGGGATTAATTCTTACAATACATACATAAATACTTTGCGAGATTTGTGCGATTGGGGATTCATTAAAATGATTGAAAAGTCGAAAAATCAATACTCATCAAATATAATCGCTATATCAAATTTTGATAAAGCACTTGATAAAGCACTTGATAAAGCAATGATAAAGCATAGTACAAAGCACGTGTCAAAGCAAAGTGAAAGCATTGATAGTATAGATATACAAGAAACAAGAAACAAGAAACAAGAAACAATTATTAATAATTGGAAAACATCTTACGATATTTATTTCGAAGAATGCGTAAGTGCATTTAAGAAAATTCAGGAAAACGAACCATTTATATCAAAGCAAGAATATTTTTACCCGAGCGTAAATATTGCTAAAACAATGGAGTCTTCTTTTTCCTCGTATTGGAAAACAAAAAGAGCATGGGACTATAAAAGGAAACAAAAAATAGAAAATATCGATTGGGAGGCTACAATTACAAATATCATTAAAAATCCAAAAGGCCGAATATATTTTTCAAAACAAGAACAGATTGAAATTGACGAAAAACGAATAGCCAAAAAATACAAAAAAGAAACAGCTTTATTTTAAAAATATGAAAAAATTAACGATTGACGAAATTAATAAAGAAATATCCGTTGCTAATCAAGCAATAACTGATTTGATATGCAAATTAGAGCATACTACTGGACTATCGGTTGAATCAATAAATAAAATAGATTCAAAAGATTTTTATGATTTAGGCAATTTTGAAATTAAGGTAATAAATCCGTTCAAATGAACTATACTGAAACAGTTTTAAAATATATTGAATACGGATATAAATGTTTGCCTACCGGGCCAATTAAGGCGCCGGCTGTTCCTGCCGGCTGTGATTGGAAAAATGACTTACCTATCGAAATGTTTGAAAACTGTCACGGAATAGGCTTAAAAATGGGTGAACAGTCTGGGTTTATTGAATGTATTGATATTGATAATCACGCCGGTAACGCCAAAGATAAGCTAATCAAATACCTTGAAATACCGGAAGTAAAAGAGATTTACGAAAATCACAAAATACCTTTAGAAAGTACAATGAATGGAGGTTTTCATTTACTTTACAAATGTGATTCGATGCAGGGGAGCCGGAAATTAGCGCAACAGTTAATCGATGGTAAGCAAGATTGTTTTATTGAAACTAAAGGACTTGCAAGTTATGTTTGTGTTTGGCCAACGCCCGGGTACAAAATAATTCGAAACAGCATTTTTGAGATACCTAAATTAACCGGAATTGAAAGAGCTATTTTAATCGATAATGCAATTTCAATGAATGAGTTTTTTCCGGCACAAAAAACAGAATACGAGCAAACAGACCGCCCGGGTGACTTGTATAACGCAAGCATGAGTGCAATAAGCGACATGAAAAGCAGTTTACAAGGTTTAGGCTGGCAAGATGTAGGCGGCAACAGATGGAGACGCCCGGGAAAGAAAGAAGGGATTAGCGCGACTTTGGGAAAAGTAGCCCCGAATGTTTTTTATGTGTTTACCGGCAACGCTTACCCTTTTGAGCAAATGAAGGCATATACGCCGTTTCAGGTTCTGGGATTAGTGAAGTATAACGGAGACTTTAAAGAGGCCGCAAAGAGCATCGCGCCGGAACGTGTGCCAATACATAACAGCAAACCTCAACTTGAAACAACTGAAATTGAAAAACTATTGACCGGTGCAAGAATCGATACCCGGAAACATATCGAAAAGCCTCCGACAATTTTGAGTGTAAAAGAACAAAACGGAACGCAAATACAGTTTAACAGAGTTTTCACTTTGGGTAACTTTTCCTGCATAATCGGAAAAGCAAAAAGTAAAAAAACGTTTTTCATTAGTCTGGTCACAGCTGCATTACTTTCGAATGATGACCGGGGTAAATTTAAAGGCGATCTTCCAACGGCAAAAAATGAAATACTTTACTTTGATACAGAGCAAGGCGATTATGATTCTTACAACGTCATTCGAAGAATTGAATTAATGGCTGGGTGTGGGATGCGATTTAGAGCTTACAATATCCGCGAGTATGGCCCACTGGAGCGCTGCCAGATTATCGAATATGCTTTTAAATTATTCGGAGATAAAACAGGGTATTGCGTTATCGACGGGATCGCGGACCTTGCAACAGGAATAAACGACGAAGAGGAGGCGACCCGGGTAGTAACTGTTTTGTTAAGATTGTCGAAGGTTTACAATTGTCACATTTCAACAATTATCCATCAAAACAAAAACGATGGATTTGCGACGGGTCATCTGGGGAGTTCAATAATGAAAAAATCTGAAATTATTATTTCAGTCACAAAAAATGATTCTGATTCAAGTATTGTAAAATGCGATATGTCCCGGGGTATTTCATTCGAAGATTTTATAATGACAATTTCACCGGAAGGAATACCGGAAATAATTGGAGAGGCAAAACAGCGACCGGCTGCAGTCGTTTCTTTTTACGACAAAGAAGATCCGGCAATTGAAGAAAAAGAAGTAATGCAACCGAATGCAGATTTTTACGCTGAAAATGATGTAGATAAATTAAAATGGTAATATGGAAAAATTAATTCATTCAGACGGTTGCTTAAACCCGAATCAGGAAACCGAAATAAGCGGAATTCTGCAAATTGAATATTGTTTGGATTGTGGAAAGCATGAAATAGATCCAATCGATTGTGATCATGAATATAAATTTGTAGCGTTTATTCTTTCGAATGGCACAACTATTCAGTTAAGAAAATATTGCGTTAAATGTCACGCGATTACATCTAAATCGGAAAGCCAGGTAAATCACGATATGACTAAAATATCAAAAAAGAGATTGGAAGCATATCACGAATTTTACCAATTAAAAAAAGATGAATCAAAAGCATTATTTAACGACTTAATTGAAAGATTAACGGATATTAAAACTAACTTTAGAAAGGATGTTTATCTTGAATATTTAAAGTCTGATGATTGGAAAGTTAAACGATCGGAGGCATTATCCCGGGATAATGTCACTTGCCAAATTTGCGGAGGCAAAGCAGAACAGGTTCATCATTTAACGTACGATCATTTTAAACATGAATATATTTTTGAATTGGTTTCACTTTGTACCGAATGTCACCATTTCTATTATAATCCCGAGAAACCAATTACTTATTTTCACGATCGGGAAGATATAAGTCCCTTTTAATCGAACAATTAAGATTTTTAATATTTAAACAAAAAGCAAAATGAAAATAAATAATATAATTACAGATTTTGATTGTTGCCCTCATTGCGGTGGAACGTGGGGTTATTATACGAAAGTTCATACGTCCGGTAAATGGCACGACAATACATTTTGGGACCACAAAATCAAAGAGAATACCGAGATGATAGATTCGTTTGGCGACACATGGGAAAGTGCGTGGTATTACTGCTGTGAGTGCAATAAAAAGATTTGTAAACGAACTGAAATATAAAAAATGATTAAGCAAGAAGCCGACCGCATCAAATCAAATAACACATTTTTATTTGATAATTTTTTTGTATCTTTGTAATGCTTTTGGGAGGAAGCGCAAACGAAAATATTTTTAAACTGCCGTTGTTCCGCGAAATCCTCCCATTTCAAAGATCAGCGGCTTTTAATTTTATGATTATGAAAACAATTGAATTAACACAAGGAAAGATTGCATTGATTAACGATGAAGATTTTGAATGGCTTAATCAGTTCAAGTGGTATGCACACAAGGATAGAAATACTTTTTATGCAGTAAGAAACCTCCCCAGAGTTAACGGGAAACAGACGACCCAGCCAATGCATAAATTCATTATGGGAGACAACCCTTTGGAATTAGATATAGACCACCGTGATGGAGATGGCTGCAATAACCAGAAGTAATCTGAGATTTTGCACCAGATCAGAAAAAAAGATGAATCAAAAGCCAAGAGAAAACTGCTCTTCTATCTATAAGGGAGCGCATTGGAATAAACACGCAAATAAATGGCGGGCGCGAATATGGACAGATGGCAAACTAATTCATTTAGGGTACTTCGATATTGAGGAAGATGCCGCACGAGCCTATAATGCAGCAGCAAAATTAGCCTTTGGAGAGTTTGCTAAATTGAATGCGATCGAAATGATGAAAAGCGGAAATACAATTGAATTTTACGAACAGGTTTTAAAACAGTTAGAAGATGAAAGTAAAAAGAGTTGAATGTAACGAGTGTGTAAATTTCACATGGCCACACTTAGACGGAAACGGAATGATCAAAGAAAATGCTAAATGTAAATTAGGTAAACGTGTAATGTTCAGGATGCCAATTTTAAATAAGTGGGGCGCGTCTGGTTTACACTATGATGATGGCGGTTATTATCGGTATTGTGATGATTTTAAAACTGTTGTAAATGAATAAAATCTACATAAGCGGAAAAATCACAGGCGACAAAAACTTTAAAGCCAAATTTGCAGATGCTAAACTGAAGTTGTCAAAAAACGGATGGGAAAACATAGTTAACCCTGTCGAATTGCCAGAATGCGATACGTGGCAGGATTATATGATTATGGACATTAAAGAGCTTTTCGAGTGCTCTCATATATTCATGTTACGGGATTGGAAGGAATCAAAAGGCGCAAAAATAGAACATTCAATAGCATTAAATTGTGGATTAATAATATATTACGAAAAATGACCGACGATCTTAAAACCAAAATCGAAAACAGGGAAACAGAGATTCAAAGAGCTTACGATAATACAAGATTCAGGCTAATTGAATTAAATCAAATGCAAGTCGAAATCGTGCAAAAGATTAAAGATCAGGAGCGAATTATGGGAATACTAAAACGGCGAGCATCGCAACAGGGAATATCACATATATTGTGAAAACATGTTTTATAATAGAATATTTTTTTGTATATTTGCAATATGATGTACCAGATCATAAAGATATTTCAACTTAATTGTTGAATGAAGCCCCAAAGATTGTCTGGTACACATTCGGAGGGGCTTTGCATTTACATTAAAATGATGAAGGAAATAAAATTAACGCAAAATCAATTTGCATTAGTAGATGACGAGGATTTTGAACATCTTAATCAATTTAAGTGGTGTGCCCACAAGCGCGGGAATACGTTTTATGCGGAAAGATCCGTTCCGATTAACGGGAAATATAAGACTAAGGCAATGCATAAATTTATAATGTGTGATAATCCATTTAAATCAGACGTAGACCACAGAGATGGTAATGGGTTAAATAATCAAAGGGGAAATTTAAGGTTTTGCACGGATCAACAAAACCAAATGAATGCAAAGCCGAGAAAAAACTGCTCATCTAATTACAAAGGCGTTAGTTTGCATAAACCAACAAATAAATGGCGTGCACGCATAACGATAGAGGGAAAATTAATTTATTTTGGCCTCTTTAATAGCGAAGAAGACGCGGCCCGTATATATGATGATGCCGCAATAAAATATTACGGAGAATTTGCACGTTTAAATTTTTAAAAACATGTTTTTAAACAGCTTTCTACACACCAAAGGAATTAAAAGTTAATATTGCAGAATACTAAAAACGATAAAATGGAACCAATAAGAATTAAAATCAGAGCGTGGGATGATATTAATAAAAAAATGTTATACCCAAACTTTCAATTCGGCAGTGGTGGCAAAACTGCTGGGCAGTTATTAAACCAAGAAGAAATCATAATGCTATATTCAGGTGTTAATGATAAAAACGATAAAGAAATTTACGAAGGAGATATTTATCTAGAGTGGGGAAAGCCAGTTTTGTGCGAATGGATAAAAAGTGATAGCAGCCAAGGTTTTTTTATTTGCACTGATGATTGGGATTTAGAAGTTATCGGGAACATATATGAAACCCCAGAAATAAAATACTCAAAATGAAAAAATGTATTATGTGTGGATGTGAAGTAATCCAAAATCCATGCGCTACAAACATGAGAGGCAAAGGATATAGAAATGCAATAGTTGGCAATATTACCGGGAATTATGGGAGCGCTTATATTGGGATGTGTTTTTTAGTTGCTATTTGCGACTGGTGTATTAATGCTAACATGGACAAATTGGAATTGATTCACGAAGATAATAATTCAAAATAAAAAAACAAATGGCAATATCATTTTAACATGAAAATAACATTCGATGAAATTTGCGATACCCGGGATAATCCTGGTGCAATATCATTTTCAGAACACCAAAGAATTTTAAAGGGTGCAATTGAGATGATAAAACAACTTGAAAAACGATTAACTGCGAACGGTATAGAAACGGACGACATATTAAGCAATGACGAGGCAGAAACACGCCAAATTTAAGGAACAGGTAAACAAACAAGCAAATGTATAAACCGAAAACATACAGGGCAAAAACAGTGCTTAAATTGCAAAGCGAAGAATCACTTCATAAGTCAATTTGTGATTATATCAAAGTTCAATATCCAAAAATACTTTTTAATAGTGATATGTCTGGTATCAAACTCACAAAAGGGCAAGCAGTAAAGGCGTCAAAACTACGAAGCAATAAAGGGTACCCGGATATTTCCATCTACGAGCCTCGTGGGGGGTTCCATGGACTTTTCGTTGAGCTTAAAAAAGAAGGCGAAGTACTTTATAAGCGAAACGGTGCGGCTGTTACGGAACACGTTAGGGAACAAATAATCTGTATGTATCTATTGAGGACAAAAGGATATTGCGCAGGGTTCGCAATTGGCTTTAATGAAGCGAAAACCGTCATTGATGATTATTTAAAACTTGAATAAATGGCAGTTCCTGACTATATTAAAGTTTACATGCAGTTTTTTGGCTATCAAATAAAGGAAGACATTATTTGCGAAGTGAAAAACGACGGAACTCCGGGGGTCAATATCCATCACATCAATGGCAGAATAGGCAAAAACAAACTTGACATAAACGGCTTAATTGCGCTTAATTACGATCTTCACGATGCAATTCACACGCAGTCACCACCATATACCAAATCCGAACTAATGCAGATTCACGCTGAATTTATGGCAAAGAATAAACGCTAAACATGTTCTTTAACAGCTTTTGTAAAATGAATTGATATTCGATATATTTTTACGTATAATTTAAAACGATAAGAAAATGGAAACAGAAAAAAGATTAGTTAACGAAACATGGATAAACAACAGAGAATTAAACGCTATTGTAATTTCAGTAAGAAATGAAGACGGTGATTTTGTTGCTAAAATTCCATCGCATTGGAATAACGCCAAAGAAAATGCACGGCTAATAATGGCTTTACCTGAATTATTTAATGCCTTATCTGATCTAATTCAAGTTAAAGATTGGAAAGATAAGTACGGCAAAGGTGAGCATTATTCAGTTGATCAACCAGTGGCGTGGGAAAATGCACGTAACGCAATCAATAAAGCACTGGGAAAATGACCGCACGTAAACAAACAGAACGCCAACTACTGATTAAATTTGTCAGGTTCCTGAATAAAGAAAGGGTTTGCGGATGTGTTCAATTAATTCCTGAAAGTGTAGTAAATTGCTTTTATTGGTCTGAATTTGACAAAGAGGCAAAGAGGCAATTAAAGAAAAACGATTTAAACGAAGGATTAAAATTTTAGGTTATGAAAACAATTGAAAAAGCAGCGAATAATTACGCATACAGTCGAGAAGATAACGATTACACAATCGAAACAGAAATGGCATTTATGGCAGGCGCGAAGTTTGTGCAACAATGGATTCCGGTTAAAGAAGAGTTGCCAGAAGAATTACCGGGCGGATTTAGTGATTTAGTATTAACTAAAAACAAAACAGATAACTACCATCTTGAAAGATATGATTTTGAAAATGGTTATTTTGTCGATGTTAGGTACGGAGGAAGTGTTACCCATTGGCGTCCAATCGAGCGCGAATGAACACTTTTTATACATCCCAATCCCGATTTAACGCTAAAATAATCAGGCGATGGGATAAGCGAAAGTTTAAATATCACGCTGGACATCTCAATATTTTACGCTATTCTTTTGCAACTTTGAGATTCTGGGCGTGTATTAAGGGAAAGAAGATTAGCAAGGAAAACAGAATAGAACTAACAATGAAATTATTTTAAAAACGATAACAAAATGAGCAAAACAACATTTTTTGAACTTGACGGGAAACAATTTAAAGTTGAGTTAGTGGAGGCAAAAAAACCATTTACCAATGAGCAAATCGACTTTCTTTCTGATTTGGCTGCATTTATGAGTAATACATTTTTATTGAACGGTTGCGATTTTAACACCAATTTAGCAACCTATCACATGAAAGACCAATGGCAAAACTTTCTAATCAGCGAAGCCAGAAAGCGCGGCTTTATTTCCGGTTGCACGATCAAACCAGCTACAGACATGGACAAAATGAAGTCCGGCAGATTACAATTGATTGGACTGTCAAAACTTGCAACAGATGGGCGAAAACAGATCATTATATACGATGGCGGTAAATGGCGTGCAGAGGCGATACCAGAAGTTAAAAAGCATTTTTGGACCGTTCAGAACAATGGCTATTTTGTCAGATACGTCAAAAATGGAACATGGGAAACCGGCAATCTATTGACACGTGACGAAATGGAACAGGTTAAATGCGAGCCGGAAAAGTATAATAAAGACGAATTAAGGCAGATAATAGACGATTTGACACGGCAGATCAATTGCAATAAAACATATCATGCCGTAACAAACAATCAAGCAATAACTATCCGTGAAATACTCAACGATTATTTAAAATAATTAAGTAACTTTAAAGCAAATTAAACAAATGGAAATTAACATCGAAGAAGCAAAATACATTTTATGCGCATTTGAGAGCCAGGAAAATCAAGATGGGTTTTTAAATTCAGTCGAACAGAATATTTGCAATAGGATCAGAGAAGAATTTAACCTTTAAAAACTAAACGAAATGAACGACAAAGAATTACTTTATGAATTAAAAATGTCTCTAAAAGAAGAGATATTAAGCGAAATGACAACGCAAGATGCTGAGGTGTTACAACAACATTGCAGACTATTCAAACTGTTTTGCTGGGTCTGGTATAGTCATTTATATAGGGATGGTGTTTGCCTTCGATGCGGTGCAAAACAAAGTAATTAACCCTTAAAAACAGCCGATATGAACCCATTAAACTACCTTTATTTTATTGCATTTGCCCTGCTTTGCGTATTTTGTGCATGGAGACTTTGCCGAATGATTCAGAACGGTAAATTTGATTTGAATGATACTTATTACGATCCATGTGAAATTGACGCAACGAAATATGAAGATGAGGATATCGAACGCTAAACATGTTGTGCAACAGCTTTGGTTAGATCGGTTGATTTACGTTGTATATTTACATCATGAAACAGCAAGGAAGCTGGATCTGAAAAAACGATAAGCCATGACACAATTACAACAGGATACAGAATCTTATTTAAGCGAAAACGGTGCAATTATATCTATCGCGCCAGAAGGTAATCAGTGGTGCCAATATCCATCGGGCAGACCAATTAATAGCAAAGGAATGACCGTGATGATTCAGTTTAATGGCAGAACAGCAGTTGGACAAAATTTTGATTCTGCAATAATTTCGCTTAAAAAAGCTGGTAAAATTGATCTATTTCAATTCGGATATGATAATTGCCCTAAATGTTCAGGTTCTGGGAATATGGGATCAAATATTGATGGTGGAATATGCTACAAATGTTCTGGAACTGGAATTTTAAAACGTAAATAAAACCATAAAATGGAAACAATTAATGAAGCAGTAAATGAGTCTGCCATAAAATCAATAAATAAATCACTTGATAAGAATGGTTTGTTGTCGAGTACTTACATGGGCGGATTTAAAAACGGCGTTGAATTTGCACAGCGTTGGATTTCGGTCGAAGAATCTCCAGAAGACGGAATGGAAATTATTGCAAAAAATGATATCTATTATGAGGCTTTTACCTATTTTGCTGATGGCTATAAAGATATTGAATATATTAGATTGTATTTTTCCCATTGGCGGCCAATCGAAATAATTTAACCATTAAATACAAATATTAAAAAATGCCCTACATTAAAGACCCATCAACAGGCGATACCCTTCATTTAAAACGCGAATCCGGAGTTTATCCCGTTAAAGTTGAAAAGCATCATAAAAATATGATAATGATGCAATACGATAGTTTTAACCGGCTATTTTGTGAAATTGGCGAAAGTGGCGAGTATTGGAAAGAGTGCGATTTGTATTTAATCGGGGATAAAATTAACTTGAATTGAGATGAATGATTTATTTATATTTAGTAAATTAGTAAAAATTTAGAAATGATATGAGAACGATATTATTCAGGGGTAAACGAATTGATAATGATAAATGGGTTGAGGGATCGTTAATTCTTTTAAAAAAACGATTTGGAACCGGATATTACATTAATCCAATTTCGACTATTTACGCTTCGTTTGGCGTTATTCCCGAAACGGTCGGACAATTCACCGGACTAACCGATAAAAACGGCGTGAATATATTCGAAGGTAATATCGTAAGGGTTTTATATACTGATTGGATTTCTAAAAGTGAATCAGACAACAGAACCATGGATCAGTATTTAATAGACATTGCAAGTATTGGAATTATTAAGTTTGATTTTGATAGATACTGTGTTTCTACGGTTAATAAAAAGTACAACGAAGAGCATTTTGAAAACATCCAACCCGGGAAATACGGATATATTGAAATAATCGGTAATATTCACGACAATAAAGACTTACTCAAATGAAACGAACCATAAAAGTATTAACAGAAATTTCCTGGTATTTCGAAGCGTTTAAATATACGCTTACGTACACTATTTTGGCCTATTGGGCATTTTTAATATTTGCAAGATAAGCAATACTAACAATTAAATGAATTGGGATTTACACTTAAAAATGAATGAGATGGACTTTAAAAAAGAAATTTGGTATTTGTTCAAATTAGACAGAAGCGAATTTAATCGAGCCGATAGGAATATTGACACGATTCTACACGGGGTTTACGAAAAAGGTAAAAAAGAAGGGAAAAAGGAAGGGATTAAAAATTTGAAATTTTATTTGAAAAAGATTTAATTTAACCTCTCTCCTATACGGGGAGATAAAAACAACTGAAATTATGGATACGAAATTAAAAGAACTACTTATTGGTGTAGAAAAAAACCTAAGATTGGCAACCGTAAAAATAAGAACAGACCAATTTTATGCAGAGAGATATTTGCAAAATGCATTACAAACAATTACCGATATTAATTCTATTGCAGATATATACAAAGATGACACTGAATATAATGAGCAAATTGAAATAGAAGCAAGGAAATTAAACGGATTTTAACCCTCACCCCTGCCTATACGGCAATAAAACTAAAAATAAGATGAAAGAATTTAACACAAAAAAGAAAATTGAAGATGTTGGGGATTTTGAGGAGTATTGTATCGAGATACTTGAAAGTTATTTAGACACATTCACAAAAGACGCCGGATTAATCAGAGATGTTGAGGAGGACGATTTGACTTACGAAGATGAAATTTCGTTTATATATACACGAAAAGGAGAGAGACTTGCAAAAAAAATGATTGGCTTGCTTCATAAAATTGGCGAGGCTCATTATTCAAGTGAAGATATTGAAATAGGCACAAGTAAATTTCAAGAGATTTAAAACACATTCAATTTAATCTCTCCCATACTGGGAGATAAAAATACTAAGATTATGAAATTTGAAACAGAGTATTTATTACATGAGTTCAGAAAAGAACAATTGTACCTGTTTGCAGAAGACGGATGCGCATACAGAATGCTTGCCCATCAAGAACCAATGAGCCGTATGCTGGCCCTTATTAACGCCTTAGAAAGTGAATTAATACCAAAATCAATCAGCAATCAGCAATTACAATTAACGCCCGACGAATTAATTAAAATTGGATTTTCAAAACGTGAATATCCTGCCGTTAGCATATCAGATGAAAATTCATTTGGAAGTGTCGCAAAGACAACTTATGAAATACCATGTATTAACGGGTGTTTTTTCTGTAATATGCATGAGAGTGTTTATGTGTGGTATCACAAAACTGTCATTGATGAATCGGCGAATTACATATGCCTAAATATTGTTGGAGTGCCTGAATTATACCTTATATTAACGGCATTTAAGGTTAAATACAACATGATAATTATTTAAACCTCTCTGCCTATACGGTGGGGACAAAACAAATTTGAATTATGAAAACAATTGATGATCAAGTAAAAGAAAATTATTTTGAATTTGAACAACAATGTGCATTTAAGCATGGCGTCAATTTTGCACAGCGTTGGATTCCGGTTGAAGAAGAACTGCCTATTGCATTTGAATCGGGTTCGTGGGATGGTTTAAGAAGTGAATTTGTTATTGCAAAATGTAAAAATGACAAATGGTATAAAGCAAGAATATATTCCGGCACAATTGACGGCAGTGAGTTTTGCGAATGGTATAGCGATGATGATTTTCAAATATCAAATGTAGTTAGTTGGCGACCAATAGAATACAAATAAAATGCAAATTTGTCCTGACTGTATAGAGCCATTAATTAAAGACTCAAAGAAACTTGCAATGTGTACTCATTGGATGATTTGCCCGAAATGCGGACACAGAGAGCGACCGGATAAAGATGTAATTGATTTCCGGAAAGTAGGGTCGTTTATTGATCGGATCAGGAAAAGTAATAGGAATGAAAACCAATTTAATAAAGATTGAATTATGAGCGTAAAAATGGAATATAAATGTGATTTATGCAGGGAAGTATCTCCACCCGAAATATTGAAATGTATATACTATGATTCTACAGTAAAAAACAGCGATAATTCATTTGGGAATTATATAATTGTGTCCGATATAAGAACTACAGATAAACACATCTGCAAGCACTGTATCGAAATGATAAAATCATATAAGCCCGATTAATTTTGATATTTGAAAAAATAAGAGTAAGTTTGATAAAAAGAATAGATCATGTGGCGGAATTGAAGCCAGAGTTCTACTTTCAGGATCGTTACCTGACATGATCACGAGGGGCATTGACCTGTCCACGGCCCCAATTTTTTAAATACTGTTTACGTGTTATTCGGTAAATAAAACGCGCGAATCAGTGGAGGGTGACAATTGGGGAGAGACCCAAACAGCCGGAATAACTCAGTTGGTAGAGTGTCTGATTTGTATTCAGAATGTCACGGGTTCGATTCCTGTTTCCGGCTCAAAATTTAAGTTATGGATGATCAAAAGCAATATACACTCGAAGAGTTAAAAGAAGAGCTAAACGAAAAGCAAAAAATATTTGCCCACAATTACATAATTGACTGGAATGCAACGCGTTCGTACAAAAAAGCATATGGAGAAATGGATGATAATGTAGCTGCTGTTTGCGGATGCAAGTTGCTAAGAATTGCTAATGTTAAACAGTATATCAACTTCATCAAAAATAACCTTGAAGAGGAGGCTGGAGTTAGTAAATTAAGAGTATTAAATGAGTTTACAAAGATTGCCTTTTCTTCGATAGCTCACCTTCACAACACATGGATTGACCGCAAAGAATTTGAATCACTAACAGATGATCAAAAGGCGAGCATTGAAAGCATTGACACTAAAACCGTAACGATCAATTTTAACGAAGAAACAAAAGAAGTTGAGTATGTTAAGATCAAACTTTACAGCAAATTACAGGCCAATATTGAGATTAAAAAGATGCTTGGGTATGATTTGCCGGTTAAGAGCGATATTACAAGTGGAGGTGAAAAGATAACGCAAATAATCAAATGGGGGGATAAAGAAATAATTCTATGATCGAAATGACCCCAAAGCAAACTGAAGCAATGGAGGCGATTGAATCAGACAAATTCAATTTCATTCTGTACGGCGGTGCGATTCGAGGTGGTAAAACTATTTGGGGATTATCGGCGTTATTGGTTATGTGTAAGATATTCCCAGGTTCCAGGTGGTGTGTTATCAGAGAGGATATGGAAAAGATTCGAACTACTACAATTCCGTCGTTTGGAAAATTGGAGGCTCCAGGTCAATTGAAACAATCGCCTTACGAATATAGACACACTAACGGATCGGTAATACTTTTTAAGTCTGAAAACTACGCACAGGATAAAGACTTAGATTGGATGCGTGGACTTGAAGTAAATGGAATACTTTTCGAAGAAATCAATGAATGCCAACAAAAGACGTTTAACAAAGCGTTTGAGCGCGTTGGATCATGGATTATACCACACACTAGAATACAGCCAAAACCAATAATATTAGCAACATGTAACCCAACTTATGGATGGGTTAAAAACATAGTTTACGACAGGTGGGAAAACAATACTTTGCCGAAAACATGGAAGTACATACCGGCCAAAATAACCGATAATCCGCACTTACCACAGGAATATATCGATAACCTTAAAAACCTGCCAACATTTGAATATATGGTATTTGTTGAGGGTAATTGGAACGTTCAATTAAAAACAGGCGGTGAGTTTTATAAATGCTTCGAAATAAACCAACACATTAAACCAATAAAATACAATCCTGATTTACCTATTCACATGAGCTGGGATGACAACGTAAATCCTTATTTGCCGTGCGGTATATTTCAGATAATTGGTAATTCCGTTTTAATGATTGATGAAATATCCGGGATTACTCCAAACAATACCGTTAAATCTGTTTGCCTGGAATTTATCCGGCGATATCCTGCACATTCAACTGGACTGTTTGTGTATGGTGACGCAACAGCGAATAAGCAAGATACTAAACTGGAAAAGGGTTATAACTTCTTTCGATTAATAACCGACTATTTGACGCAATACAAACCTACAAACAGGGTTTTAGCGTCTAATCCGTCGGTGGTGATGCGAGGTAATTGGATTAATACGGTATTTGAAAAGAATATTGGAGGGTTGAATTTTATAATTGGCGAAAACTGCAAGCAGGCCATTAATGATTTTATAAGTTTAAAAGAAGCATCGGACGGAACAAAGCTAAAAGAAATGGCTACCGATCCCGCAACCGGCGCCAGGTTTCAGAAAGTAGGTCACTATTCGGATTTGTTTGATTATATTGTTTGCAGTGCATTTTCTGATAAATTTATGGAGTATCAAAGGGGCGGAAGATACACCGCGCCAATCATCGGAAAAAACATTTCACGAAATAGTTACAATTAGATAATTTATTTTTTATCTTTACGCAAAATGTGACAATATGGATTCATTTATTTTCATTGGGGACTACATCAAACAAATACAAGTAGATAACTTACAGCAAGTTATCGGCAACAATCAATCAGTTTTAGATGGTATTCAATTAGTTGCGGTCGAAGAGTGCAAGAGTTTTTTGAAGAATAAATACGACATTTCAACTGCTTTTCAATCAATCACACAGCATGATCCTGCAAAAACCTACGCGGCAGGCCAAACAGTTTATTTAAACGCTGATCCTTACGCTTCAAAAACATACGCTTTAAATGATCAGGTACTGCAGTCCGGAAAGGTTTATTCCTGCTCAACTGCAATTACAGTTGCCGAAGTTTTTACAATTAGTCACTGGACTTTGCTGGGCGATCAATACGAGATATTTTACGCGATCAGTCCGAAACCTATTTTCAATTACAAAAACATTTACCGTGTTGGCGATCAGGTTTATTGGAATGGATACACTTACACAAACAAGGTTGAAACATCGATACTCGATCATTCGGCACTTTTACAGATAGGACAATCAGGAACAGATCGAATAATTAATGTTTGGCCCGACGATACCATTAAAGGGATTCAGTCGTGGGGAATGGGAATTGCATACTCTATTCCCGCCAATACTCAAATAACAGATGCAAAATGGATTAAAGGCGATAACCGAGATCAGAAACTACTTGAAGTTTGTATTAACATTGCAATATTTAAGGCTCATTTACGTATTTCACCACGAAACATTCCCGAAACAAGGGCTTATATGTATTGGGGTAATCCTGACGATAGGGTGGCATTAAAAGGTAGGATTATTTACCCGACTTATTCAGCATTAGGATGGTTGCAGTCTGCCAGTGCCGGCATTGATGTCACGCCTGAATTGAATACGGTACAGCCGAATGTTGGGTTAAGAACAAGTTACGGCGGTAGTCAAAAACTGATAAATAATTATTAAACCAATGGCATTAACCTGGAACAAGATAAGAAACTATATCCCTTTCGGAGGCGGTTCAATGAATCCCGAACTAAGAACAAAGGATAACAAAAACCTGACTAATTATCCCGCGCCTGTTCAATTACAGCGAATACGACAAGATATAATGACTTGGCGAGAGGCTTTAAATGAAGCAGAAAATGTATGGTATCCTCACCGGGTTAAACTTCAAAAGCTATTCATTGACACAGTAATTAATGGCCATGTTTCTGCATGTATTGACCGAAGAAAGGATTTAACCTTATTGCGCAAATGGGAGTTTGTTGATCGTAACGGCAAAGTAGATCAAAAGACTACTGATATGTTCATGGACACAGTTAAAGGTCAATCACAAAATAAAGAATGGTTTAACAAATTTCTGAATCATGGATTAGATTCGATTTACTTCGGGTATTCTTTGATTTCGTTAGGGGACGTTGTTGATGGTGAGTTTCCTGATTTGGATATTGTAAAGCGTTGGAATGTATCGCCTGACAGAATGAATGTAACAAACTTTACTTATTCGATTTCAGGTGCTAAATTTGAAGATGAACCATATAAGGATTGGCATGTTTACGTTAAGACTTACAACGACATAGGAACATCTAAAAGCGGCTACGGATTACTTTATAAGGTCGCTAACTACGAGATATTTTTACGCAATTTAATAGGGTTTAATGGTGATTTTGTCGAGTTGTTTAGTCAGCCTTACAGAGTAGGCAAGACAACAAAAAAGGCCGGTGATCCTGACTATGACGCAATGGCAGGGGCTATGCAGCAAATGGGATCATCCGGATGGGCTTTAATTGACCCTCAGGACGAAATTGAGTTTCTTGAAACTGCATTAGGCGGAACAGGCTACAAAGGATATACCGATTTTGAATTAAGACTTGAAAAGAAAATCAGCAAAATCATTTTAGGTCACGCCGATGCTATTGATAGCGTACCTGGCAAACTTGGCAATTCAGGCGAAAAGTCACCGGCTGAAAAAGCAATGGAAGACAAGCAAACCAAAGACGGGGCATTTATTGCAAATGTTGTGAATAACGGCTTATTAGTCAACATGCGTAATTTAGGTTTTGCGATACCTGAAGAAACTATTGCAGTATTAAAGAATGATGCTGAAATAATGGAACTTAATAACGCGGTAATAGCTCAGGCAGTTGAGATGTATAAGGCTGGATTAACGATGGATAACGAGTATTTCACAGCACAAACAGGCATACCAGTAACCGCGCCACCTGAGCCGATTATCCCTACTATTCCAAAATTAACCGAATCAGTAAAAAACAAACTTGAAAAAATCTATAATCATGTTCACATTCATTAAAGAGTATTTCCGCAAAAGGGCGCAAACAAAAGCGTACAAGAAACTGCATATGGGATTACTGGATAATCCACAATTAATGTATGATACCCGCAAGAAATTTGAGGCTGCATTTGGTGTCAATCAGATCAACAGAACGAGAGTTCAATGGGTTCGATTGGTTAATGTTTACGGGGCTGAAACAGTTGCTAAAATGGAGGCAATGACACCAACTGAGGTAATGCAGAAAACAAAAGAAACTTATAAGATGAAAGTTTTGCGAGAATTAAGCAGGAATTAAATGTAATTTATACTTTTAAAAATTGTACCCGAAAGGTTTATAAAGAATGAAAGTAAAATGTACCGATTTTTAATCAAATGACAGATAAATTCCAATATAGCGATTCAGAGTTAAAAGATTTACTTAATGGCATCTATTCTGGTGCTATTACTGAATACGCCATACCGGAATCACTCTACATGCAAATCGCAAATTATCTTAAAGCGGGTTTGTATGAAGGTTTTGGCGGTAACCTTTTGGACTTTACGGGCAAAGATTTGGAATTACTTGAAGATTTAAGGACTAATACTTTCATGTTTTCAGGTGGCAAGGCATATCATCAAATCAAGGAATACAGAACTTTACTTTTGGATGAGTCAGGTAATTTGAGAAGTCAAAGAGATTTCACGCAATTAGCCGCTAAAGAGTTTGAAGCTTGGAACGTAAACTGGGGATTAACGGAACGTTCTACGGCTATTGGCCAGGCTCAAATGGCTGTTAAGTGGAATGAAATCGAACGGAATGCAGATATATTGCCTATTCTTGAATTTTCAACCAACGGCAAGCCGTGTGAGATTTGCGCGCCATATAATAACTTTTCAGCTCCAGTTCGTGATGCTGTTTGGAATTGGGCAACTCCATTATTACACTTTAATTGTGAGTGTATTTTATTGCAACATGAAGATACCCATGCAATTTCAAGTAAAGAAAAGTATACAGAAATACAGGATCGAAAAGAAACCGTACCTGAAGTATTTCAGATGAACCCGGGCAAAGACAAAGTAATTTATTCCGATTCGCATCCTTATTTTGAAGTTTCAGCAAAAGATAAAGAATATGCAAAAAATAACTTTAATTTACCAATACCATCAAAAGACTAAAAATGAAAGAATTAATCGGAACGTGTATGCAGACAAGTCGAATTGAAGATTTGATTAAATCAGCATTGGAAGCTAAAGACAAAGGAGCGACCAATTTTGAATGCTTAATTGATTCAGGCAAATCAGGAGACGCATGGATTAGATGTATTGAATTTACCCGCGTGTTAACAGAAAAAGAGATTGCCCTAAATGAAATATATAAAAAAGAGGCAGAAATTCTTCTTCTTAAAGTAAAATTATCATGCTTATGACACCACAAAAAGTACAGCAGAAACTATTCGAAGCAAGGGATGTAATCCATTTGATTCACCTTAATACAACTTCATATGCCGAACACAAAGCACTAAACAGTTTTTATGATGGTTGGCTCGATCAGGTAGATAAATTCATCGAAACGTATCAAGGTAAATATGGCAGAATTGGCGGTTATTACACCATCGAAGCGAACGCCGGAACCAATAGCCGAACTTATTTAATTGAATTAATGGCTTACCTGAATGATGACATTTTAAATATCATCGAACCGACCAATGATTCGGATTTAGATAATATTATTGCAGATATGAAACAATTGATAAATCAGACACTATTTTTATTAACTTTGAAATAAAAAAACACAATGGCAAACGCACAAGACAATTTAATCGGACCATCGCCACAGGACAAAATGATCGGGATAGAACCCGTTTTCGTAGTTGGAACAGGCGCATACACATTACCAACAGGACAAGCAGCATACGCATGTTCTTGTAGGATCGATGCAACGCAAATATCTTCCATTACACCTGCAGGGGGCGCGGCAATAACGAATAAGACGTGGCAAAATGTCGCTTTGAATAATGGAGAGTACATTCCTTTTCCGGTCCCGATTACATCAATTACGATCAATACTACTTTGGGTATCGTTCTTTGGATTCAGTCTTACAAAATCTAAGCAATGGCCAATCAATTTAATTTTGCACAGGTTCAGCAAAAACTGATTAGAGCGAAACGGGAAATACTTGTTTTGCTCCCAAATCAGGCGCAAAATTATTTTGTTTCATCATGGCAAAAGCAAGGATTTGACGGCAAACAATGGGCGGAAGTTCAAAGAAGAAAGCCAGGATTTTCAGCGTACAAATACCCAAAGACACGGGGGCTACAACGAAGGACACAACCGATACTGATCGGGGCCGGATATAAAAAAAGAGGTGGAACACTTCGCAGGGCAGTTAGTTCAATGAGCAGAACGCAACAGGTAATGAACGACGGATTCAGAATGATTGTAGATGTTCCTTATGCAAGTTATTTGAATGACGGGACAAGCAAAATGCCACAACGTCAATTCATTGGTCAGACCCGCGAATTAACGTTAATGCAGGAACAAAAGATAAACGAAATAATCACACGAATATTTATCTGATCATGGAAACGAATCAATTTAATAATCTAAGGAATGCAGTTGATGAATTGAAAGTGGCAATACTTGAATCTATGAAGCCGGTTATTATCCCTGTTTTAAGTTTTATTAATAAACTATTCTATGGCCGGAATTAAAGCTCCGTTAACTGATATTCTTTCAAAACTTGCAGCGATTCAGGTTTTAAATTTGGACCATCAAACAGTTGACCTATATACCCGAATTTGGAACAATCAAGTTCGTGGGATAGAGAATGGGGAAACTTATTCATGCCCTACGCCTGCCGCGTTTGTTGAGTTTGTTACTCCGGTCACTTTTGAGCAAATGGGTCAAGGTTTTTTAAATGCTGATTTGGGTGTAAAAATCCATTTGGTCCACGTATTCTATAACGAAGAGGGGACATTTGAACAGGATTTGGATATATTCGATTTGAGAGATAAGATCATTTCCGAAATGTCGGCTTATTGTCCAACCGGATGTGGCCCGTTAAATGTAATTAATGAATCACAGGATTACGATCATACAAACGTTTATCATTACATTATCGAATTTATTTGTAACTTTGTTGATAGTACAGCAAGCAAAGCAGAAAGAACAGGAATGTATGAAGAAATCACACCGGATTTAGATGCAAATGTAATTAATGGTGGTGTACCATCAGAACTATTGCCCGAAGATGACTATTTTATAATTAATCAAAACAATACCCATAAATGAGCAGATCAGTTTCAGATATTCAACAGCAAGTAGTTACTCAATTAGTGGCTAATCTTGCAACGATAGGGATAACAGTAGACCCGAATCAATGGAGTAAGCGGAACATGTTGAGAATGATTTGCTTTACTTTTGCCGTTTGTGCTGCATACATCGAACAGTTAATGGATGCTTTGAAATTGTCAATTGAAACAACTGCCAGCCAATCAGCCGCAGCTTCGTCCCTTTGGATTCAATCTCAAATGTTTGCTTTTCAATTTTCGCTGTTAGATCCCCAAATATTGCAATTAATAAACACCATTCCGCAATATCCATTTATTGACACTAAATTAAGGATAATTACAGCGTGTTCAGTAACGTCAACGGCGCCAAATGTTGTCACTATTAAGGTTGCCAAAGAAAGTCCATTTGTGGCATTGACAGATATTGAGAAAGCAGCGGCTCAGGGATATATTAATCAGAAAGGAACAGCCGGAATAAATTACACGGTCGAATCAAAGAACTCTGACAAGATTTACATTAATGCAAATATCTATTATCAAGGTCAATATTCAGTAGTAATCAAAACGGATGTAATCGCGACCATTAATTCATTTCTGCAAAACCTTTCGATAACCAATTTTAATGGCAGTCTTAAAATGACCGATTTAGAAGCGGTAATAAGAAACGTCGAAGGTGTGAATGATGTTGTATTACTAAACGTGAGAGGACGTGAAGATACTGCACCATTTAGCGCAGGGATTGATTTAATTTTGAATCAAACAACCATTGCCAGGCTTTGGAACTCGGTTGCAGGATACGTAAGCGAAGAAACAACCACGCTAAAAACATTTAATGATTCATTGAATTTTATACCTGAATAATACTAATTTTGAAATAAAAACGATATGGATGTAAAAGAATTAAGGATTGGAAATTTAATAATAGATTCAATAAATAACCGTACCGGATCAGTAATGAGATTGAATTGCGGTATTGATTATCCCATTACATATAATTACAATAAGGCATTTGAATGTACCCCGAAAAACGGCGAAGGAATTGACGGTATTGCAATAAATGAAAAAATATTGATAGACGCAGGGTTTAATTATGACGATGACGAACACGAATTTATGTCATTGGAAATATACGCAGGGCTTAAAATTCATTCTGACATATCGGATCAATTTTCAATTTGCACGCTTGTATTAAATCGTAAAATGACAATTGGAATAAAGTATGTCCACCACCTCCAAAATATTTGGAGGGATTTAAAAGGCGAAGAACTCAAAATAAAACAGAAATGAGCAAATACGACTTCAATATTGCACCGGCGGTTATAGAAATACTTCCTCCTGATAAACGGAAGCCGCGCACTTTGCAGTTGATCGATGCTTTGTTGTCGCCGCTTCAGTGGGCACGAAATTTGCTATTCGGATCGTATTACAATGGATTAATTGCATCAGATTACGAGGTCAGAACTTATCATTATTTAGAACAGGCAACTTATCAAAAACGGGTTTACGTTAGTTTGATTGAAAGCAACATTAGCCCACCCTTGCCAATGACCACCCCAGTAACATGGTTATTGATTCAGGATAACTTTATCGGCGTAAAAGAACGGATTCTTTACAGTGGTTCAAAATTGGTTTTGGAGTATGCTTTAAATAAACAGTTTGATTCAGTATTCAGACAACCGGACGTATTGAGCGATATTTACATCACGAATGATACTCCGGTAATAGATGGGTTTTTAGTCGGAATCACAGAACCGTACTGCAGTAGTGTAGGGCAAACAACATCATCGGATGCAATCGGGGGTAGTCTTCCATCGGTCTACCTTAATAACTTCATTATTCATATTCCTGCCACTGTTTTAGATTTGACGGTATCGGGGAATATCGAAGCGGTTCATAATTTCGTAGACAAATACATTCCGGCATCAATAAGATACGAAATAATTAATTACATTTAACGCATAATAAAAAAGCCATTATAAAATGAAAATATTAGACGTTTCAGCTGTTACGGATGCAGC
>Ga0209748_1000111_pt1 | contig 50225 bp, 42 predicted proteins | sample BarGraIncu00421A_FD_185490 | JGI IMG/M metagenome (GOLD analysis project Ga0209748, IMG submission 185490) | Arctic peat soil microbial communities from Barrow, Alaska - Barrow Graham LP Incubations 004-21A (SPAdes) (version 2) | ecosystem: Environmental > Terrestrial > Soil > Wetlands > Peat... | reverse complement strand
ACTAGGTATTGTTTTTCTGCTTTCTACATTCATTGGACAATCACAAAAAAACGGACCAAAACCATCATGGGAATCACTATTCAATGGCAAAAATCTCAAGGGATGGACTCAACTCAACGGAACTGCCACATATGCTGTTAAAGATGGTACCGTTGTAGGTACAACAGTTTTGGGTAGTCCCAATAGTTTTTTATGCACAGATAAACTCTATTCAAATTTTATTCTGGAGTTTGATGTTAAGGTTGATGAAAGTCTTAACTCAGGTGTACAGATCAGAAGCGAAAGCACAAAGGAATATCAGAATGGGCGTGTACATGGTTATCAGATTGAGATAGATCCTTCAACCAGAGCATGGAGTGCCGGAATCTATGACGAAGGGCGAAGAGATTGGTTGAATACACTCGAAAAAAATAAAACTGCTGGGGCTGCCTTTAAACACAACGACTGGAATAAATACCGTGTCGAAGCTATCGGCGACACTATCAGAACGTGGATCAACGGAGTTGCAGCTTCAAACCTGGTTGATGATATGACACCTACCGGATTTATTGCGCTACAGGTACACAGTGTAAAGGCAGCAGGTCTTCAGGTAATCTGGAAAAACATCCGCATTATTACTAAAAATCCAGAACTTTTCAAGACCCCTACAACAGCACCTTTCTTTAATACAATCCCAAATAATCTGTCGGCTGAAGAAATCAACGATGGATGGAAATTACTCTGGGATGGTAAAACATTCAATGGCTGGAGACAAGTAGGCAAAAAAGATTTTCCGGCTAAAGGATGGGAAATCAAAAACCATGAATTATCAGAAGTACATGGCGATACTAAAGCAGGTCCATCAGGTGGTGACATTGTCACAATTGATCAATACAGTAACTTTGAATTAGTAGTTGATTGGAAAATCACCGTTGGGGCAAATAGTGGTATCAAATATTTCATTACAGAAGCATATAAAGATCCTTCTGTAGGTCTTGAATTTCAGGTTCTTGACGATGCTGTACATCCCGATGCCAAACTTGGTGTAAGAGGAGACAGAACATGTGGATCTCTCTACGATCTGATCCCGGCCTTATCTACCAAAACAGTTAAACCGGTTGGAGAATGGAATACGGCCAAAATTATTGTTAAAGGCAGTCATGTTGAACATTGGCTTAATGGTATGAAGATTGTAGAATACGAACGTACCGGTCAACTATTTCAGGCATTGGTAAATAATAGTAAGTTCAAAGATTTTGAAGGTTATGGTGGAGCTCCTCAGGGACACATCCTGCTTCAGGACCATGGAAATAACGTTTCTTTCAAAAACATTAAAATCAGGGTACTTTAAAAATTTAAGGAACTTTTATAAATAAATATTTGAGGATCAAAACAACATATGGAACCTTCATCTTCAATTGTAATTCAGCATTTTAATTGTAGTTCGATGGGAACACGATTTGACTTTCTGACTTATAATATGGATGAAGATTTCTTTTCTTCTGCTAAGAATTTCATCCTGAATGAGCTGGAACGGATTGAATACAAGTTTAGCAGATTTAATAAAGAGAGTGAAATATTCAGGATCAATCAGTTTGCTGCAACTGAAATTGTTATCACAGATGATGAAACCCTTTCACTGCTCAGTCGTTGCCAGGGATATTATCAAAAAACTAATAAGCTGTTCGATATCACCGTTGGCAGGTTTACAAATACAACTTCTGAAGACAATCAGGCTGAAGGCGAATCATTACCTCCACTTTCCACCCAAATCTCGAATCCTGAAAACTCCTCAAATATCGGTACAGACAAAATCATCCTTGATTTAAAGGAATCTTCTATCCGTTTTTCGACTCCAATGCTTTCAATTGACCTTGGAGGAATCGGTAAAGGATATGCCCTGGAAAGGATCAATAAATATTGTATCGAAAACAGGATCACCAATGCTCTCATTAGTTTTGGAGATAGTTCTATCGCGACTATTGGTACACACCCACACGGACCTTACTGGCCAATAGGGATCCAGAATGGCTTTACATCCGGTTCGCCCCTTCACACTTTCAGGTTAAAGGACAACAGCTTATCAACTTCAGGCAACACTCCCAATAACAGGATGAAGTTTGGCAACAAAGGACATATTCTTAACCCGCTCAATGGTGAATTCCAGACAGCTTCAAAAACTGTTTCCGTTGCTGCCACTTCACCGATGGATGCTGAGGTATTGTCAACTGCTTTGTTTATAGCCACAGGAAATGATAAATCTGAAATACTCTCAAGATTTACTCTTTCAGAGGCCATCGAGATTTCATATAATCAATTGAATGAACCAGAAGTAGTAGATCTGAATGCTGATCCCACTATTTCCGAAAAAAGATTAAAGTTAAAATCACCCTTACATAATTAAATTTTAAAAACTATTTCAAACACATTAAATCTATCAATACATGCAGGAAACTGATAATTCAAGAAGAGAGTTTTTAAAGGTCATGGGTCTTGGTGGCTTGGGACTGGTTACACTGTCATCACCCTGGATGAGTGCATTAGCAGATAACAAATCTACATCTACTGGAGCGGCTAATAGAGTAAGAGTTGGATTAATAGGTAGCGGTTCGAGAGGCTGTTATCATTTGGGCAATCTCAAAGCTTTAGAGGCAACCAACAACATACAAATTGTCGCAGTTTGTGATAACTATGAGCCACATTTGAAGGATGGATTAAAGATCGCAAAGGGAAAAGCCAAAGGCTTCAGTGATTACAGGAAGCTATTGGAGATGAAAGATCTTGATTGCGTCTTAATAGTAACACCATTACATGAACATGCACGCATTTCTGTTGATGCCATGAAAGCCGGTAAACATGTTTTTGTTGAGAAATCAATGGCCAAGACAGTAGAGGAATGCAAACAAATGTATGATACGTCAATTCAAACCGGTAAAATTCTGCAGATAGGACATCAGCGTTGTTTTAAACCATCATACATCAAAGCCATTGAATACATCAGATCAGGCAAGATCGGCAAGGTAACCCAGATCAGGGCATGGTGGCACAGAAATAATGACTGGCGTAGGCCGTTACCCTCTCCTGAACTTGAAAGACAAATCAACTGGAGGTTGTACAGAGAATATTCACTCGGATTGATGACTGAATTGGCTTCACACCATATTCAGGTTGCCAACTGGGTATTGGGCAAAAAACCAGTATCGGTAATGGGAACCGGAAGTATCAATTACTGGAAAGACGGAAGAGAAGTTGAAGATAATATTGCTGTAGTATACAGTTATGCAGACGGAACAAAGTTTGTTTACGATTCAATGATCAGCAATAAATTTTATGGACTCGAACAACAAGTACTGGGCGATAAAGGGACGCTGGAGCTGGAGACAAATAAGTTCTACAGTGAGAACCCACCTAAACCTGCCGGTATTCTCCAATTGGTCAACGATATGGAAAAAGGATTGTTCTCTGCCGTTCCTATTGCAGGGGCATCATGGGTTCCTGAAACCGCATCCAAATACAAGGGTGATCTTATCTCGCTTGAAGATAAAGCAGATGAAGGAGTGCTTCAACTGATAGGCTTTACCAATGCCGTGCGTAACAACAAACCCATTCCTCAGTTGCTGGAGCAGGGGTATCATTCGGGCATATGGACAGTACTTGGCCAGCAAGCTATCGATGAGCAGAAATTAATCACTTTACCAAAGGAATTTAACATTTAAGAAACATGAAAGACATCACTATAAAAGGCGTATACATTAAACGTGAGTTATGGATTTTCCTGGGGATTTTCATCATCACCTTTGGATTAAACATTTACTCAATCCTTCATTACAAAACAAGCTGGTCTGAGCTCTATACCCATCTGTATATTGTTGTGCTGATGAGTATCTTTTTTTACTGTGTAATAGCAGGTATAAGAATTGTCGTATCTCTGCTTTCAAAATTGTTCAGAAAAAAAGCAACAGTTTCATAAGCAGTAGTAAATGCAGATGGAGAAACTTCAGTGTTTTATATTTATATATCGGTATTGACGTCTCCAAAACAAAATTAAACCTATAATGATAATTATCAAAATCGGGATTAAAACATTCATAATCTGAATAGCAAGCTGCTTGTTTTTAATATTTTCCTTGTCAAGCAACCTTAGCTTAACCTCTCTGGTACGTAAAGTCACCAGCCCTGCATCATCACACAAGTAATTGACAGTATTCAACAACAGGTCACTGTTTCCAAATAACTGATTGGAGTATCTGTCATAGCCCAGGGGCAATGGAAAGGGGCGTCCGTTCGAAGTCTGGACCTGATTCAATACTACATCCCCATCAGAAACAACCAGCATACCTGTATTGCGGCTTTGATTCAGAACTGTAAATTTGGCACCATCCTTCAGCACCGGCGGAATACGGTTTTTAAAAAGAGATGTGAATTCTCCTTCAAGCAAGACTGCAACCGGTTGAGGTGGTTTGTTGAATGTTGCCTGATCGGGTTCTACCCTTAACATATCCAATGAAATATCTATAGGGGCATTCACTAAACGTGAAAACTTAGAAGTAGAAAGTAATACAGTTTTCCTGACACCTATTGCCTTCACCGTATCAATACTACTAATAAATTCTGTTTTGATCGCGTTGATATTCTTTATGATAGGATGATCCTGTCCGGGCATGAGCAAGGGATAGAAGTACCACGGCAACATGGTTTGTTGTGGTTGTCCGCCCATCTGACCGGTTACAACCGGAATTGACAATGCATTCATATCCATAACCAGGTTTGCATTGAGTCTGACGCCATAATGAAACAGCTGATCATCCAGATTAAGGTCCCGGGTATAAGCCAATGTCCTTCCTTTACTTCGGATGCTGTCCATCGAAGCAGAAACAGGATCGATAAACCAAAGTACTTTACCCCCATACATGATATATTGGTCGATCAGAAATTTATCTGCCTCACTAAAGAGTGAATCCGGTTTGGCTATAATCAAGGCACGAAACTTGGGTTCAATCAGTTGTTTTCCTGTTTTGGGATCAGTTTTGATCAGGAAAAAGCTATCAGGATTACCATTGGGTTGTACCTTGTAGACAGCATAATATTCACGAAGAGAACGGACAGCATCTGCTACTTTGATCAATTCAGCTTCACGCTGACCTTCCAGAAATGCCATAGCAGGTTTCCTATCGAGGGTCAACTTCCGTAAAGCAATAGCCATACTAAATTCCAAAGCTTCGATAGAGTTGTTCAATACCTCCTCTGGAGAAACACCAATCTGAGATTTCAACAGATCAACAGCGACCTCTTTATTCTGATAAGTGACAAGGGCAGATGGAAAGATCAGTTGTTGTTCATTCCGTCCGTCTTTGTTCACATTGAGAGAAGTGGGATTTAGTCCTTTTCGAATTAGTCTCGCTGTAAGTGTATCCTTTTGGACTGCATCAGAAAAAGCATTTGGGTTGACAAACTCATAACTGACATTGCGGTTGTATGCACAAAAGACATCCAGGAATTCACGGGTAGCATTGCTTAGTCTGGTAAAACCGGGAGGGAAATCACCTTTAAGATAAACAGTGACATGCAACGGTGCTTTGATCTCAGAAAGTAATGAACGGGTAACCGGAGAAATAGAATGTCGTTTTTCAGCAGTCAAATCGATTCTAAAAAAGAACCAGGATGAAAAGATAGAAAACACAATGATACCCACCACGATATAGGCGATGCTTTTTATATTTTGTTTTTTACTATCTGATGACATAATGAATAATATATATTTGTATTTTAGACGCTTACCATTTTCTGCTTTCCAATGACAGGCGCGTAAGGAAGATAAACAAAACGATACAACCCAAGAAGTAAATGACATCTCGACTATCAACTACACCGAGGCTGAGTGACAGATAATGAGCATTTGCACCAAGGGACTGGACAAAAACTGTAGCATTACCAAAGAAGGGTGCTATAAATTCAAAACCCATATAGAGAAAGCCACACAGAAAAACCGAAATCAGGAATGAGGCAGCCTGATTATCTGTGATGGATGAAGCCCAAAGTCCGACAGCAACAAAGAGCGCTCCAATAAATAACAGGCCAATGTATGAACCAAGCGTTCCACCCAGATCAATATTTCCAACCGGAAGTCCCAAAAGGTAGACAGAGATCACCCATACCAATGTTGGAATCAAAGCAACTACAACTAACGCCAAAGCTGCAAGATATTTTCCCATCACCACCTGGATATCAGTAAGGGGCTTGGTCAGCAACAGTTCAATAGTACCGCTCTTTTTCTCTTCTGAAAACAGACGCATGGTGATTGCAGGTATCAGAAACAGAAACGTCAAAGGGGCAATAGTAAAAAGACTATCAACAGTCGCGTAACCATTATCGAGGATATTGAAGCCAGAAGAGAACACCCATAATAAAAGTGCATTGGCTAAAATGAAAACAACCAACACGATAAATCCTGTCAACGTATTCAGAAAACCACCAAATTCCTTTTTGAAAAGAGCAAACATAATATTGAGTTTCTAACATTACAAAAGTAGTAAATTGTAGGATTAGAGGGAACTCAAATTCATAGATCTCAACTATAGTTGAAGATCATCTTTGAATAAAATATTTAAAAGCTAAAAGGAATAATCTAATCCAGAAAGTTTATCACTATTGTAGAATCCATTTCCAAACCCAACATATTGTTGGCCTTGCCCCTGTTGATGGCAACTTCCAGTAAACCGTGAGTACCAAACAGAACAACAATCTCTCCTTCAGGTACATCGCCATAGGCACGATATTCCTTATAAGGTTCGGCCTTATGACCGCGGAAACTCAGGGTGAACTTGCGTTTGGCTCCCAATTCCCTGAATAATACTTCACTGATATTGCAAATCAAGTTGCCGTATGAATCGATATAAATCACATTACCCCGGATAGAATTTCCAATAACAACAGGTTGGAGCAACATTCTTTGGGTCAATCCAGTCCTTGGAAAGCCCAGTTCAACCAGCGGTTTTCCTGAAGCAATATGTGCAGCTGCTTTTACAAAACGGTCGCGTGAAGAAAAGGTTTGGTAATTTGAATCAAGATAAACATCCAACATCACTATTTCCTGTGGCTCCCCGTCGAAGATCATCGAGAACACACCTGTATCAGCACCGATAAAATAATGTCCATTGTAACGAATGACCACATGTGGATGATCTTCACTCTCTTCGGTCAATACCCCGATGAGATGAATAGTCCCCTCCGGAAAGTCTTTGTAAAAATTTCGGATAATAAAAGCAGCCTGTCGGATATTGTATTTTGGAATATCATGTGAGATATCGACAATAACAATACCGGGGAATTGCCTCAACAAGGTGCCTTTTACTGCCCCCAGATAAGGATCCCGATATCCCCAATCGCTTGTTAATGTAATTATCGGCATAATGATATTTCAGATTAACGTCTTTAAAAAACAATATAATTTTGAACTAACTTTGCATGACCAAAAGTAAAGAATTTCATTCAAAAAAGTTGAATAAACATAGATTGAAAATATCTTTTTTTTGAATTGAAGCGCATGATACTTGAGCCGACAAACAATGTGCTCATATTTTATATACTGAATCGAACCGCATGCAGGAAAAAATCATAAATCTGGAAGCATATAGTGTTATTGACCTGTTTGGAGTCAATGACCGTCATCTGAATGAAATCAAAGATTGTTTCCCTCAACTGAAGATTATTGCTCGTGGCGATATGTTGAAAGTCTCTGGTGAAGAGATTGCTGTAGAGAATTTTGAAAAGCGTTTTCACCTGTTGCTTGTTCAGTTTGATCACTTTGGAAAAATATCTGATATCGATATAAGGCAGATAATGCAGTCGGAAGATGATGATCAACCGATTATCCAAACCGATCATCAGGTTTTGGTTCATGGACGGAGTGGAATGATGATCAAGGCAAAAACTGCCAATCAACAGAAAATTGTTGATGCTTTTAAAGACAATGACATTGTATTTGCTGTCGGACCTGCAGGTACCGGTAAGACCTATACGGCTGTTGCACTGGCAGTCCGTGCATTGAAAAACAAAGAGGTCCGTCGGATCGTACTCACCCGTCCTGCTGTAGAAGCCGGCGAGAGCCTTGGCTTTCTGCCCGGTGACCTGAAAGAGAAACTGGATCCTTATCTTCAGCCGCTCTACGATGCACTCCGCGATATGTTGCCTCCTCAAAAACTGATTACCTATCTCGAAGATGGCACCATCGAAATCGCTCCTCTTGCATTTATGCGAGGCCGGACGCTCGACAATGCTTTCGTTATTCTGGATGAGGCCCAAAATACCACTGCCAATCAGATCAAGATGTTTCTCACCCGTATGGGGAAAACATCCAAATTTATGGTGACCGGTGATGTGACACAGATTGACCTACCCCGTAATCAGAAATCGGGATTAATTCATTCAAGCCAGATCTTGAAAGAGATCGAAGGCATTGCTTTTATTCAACTCGATGCTTCTGATGTTGTCAGACATAAACTTGTTGCACTCATCATCAACGCATATGACCGCGATACCGAGATCAACAATTACGAAAAACTGAAAAATAGAAACGAATAAATCTCAAAACAAATATTTCATGAAAAACGCCATCGTCAGGACAGACTACCGATTCAAGGATCAAAAGAGTGTCTACAAAGGAAAGGTACGTGATGTTTACAACATCAAAGATGAACTACTCGTGATGGTAGCATCTGATCGTATCTCAGCATTTGATGTGATACTCCCAGAAGGCATTCCATACAAAGGCCAGGTGTTAAACCAGATAGCCGCAAAGTTTTTAGACGATACAGAAGACATCGTTCCCAATTGGAAGATCGCTATTCCCGATCCAATGGTTACGATTGGTCGTCTTTGTGAACCCTTCAAAGTTGAAATGGTCATCCGTGGATACCTCTCAGGTCATGCCTGGAGAGAATACAAAGCAGGCAGACGTTCGATCTGCGGTGTAGCAATGCCGGAAGGAATGAAGGAGAATGATAAATTTCCCTTACCGATGATCACGCCGACTACCAAGGCAGCTGTAGGACACGACGAAGATATTTCCCGTGAAGAGATCTTAAAACTGGGCATCGTTTCTGAAGAAGATTATACTCTTCTTGAGGACTATACAAATAAACTTTTCCAACGTGGAACCGAGATCGCTGCCAGTATGGGATTGATACTGGTTGATACCAAATATGAATTTGGTAAGGGTGAAGGCGAAATCTATCTCATCGATGAAATTCATACTCCCGATTCATCACGCTACTTTTACAAAGAGGGATACGAAGAGCGCCAGGCTAAGGGAGAAACCCAGAAACAGCTTTCAAAGGAATTTGTCCGCGAATGGCTGATGGCTAATGGTTTTCAGGGCCAGGAAGGCCAGGTTGTTCCTGAAATGACCGAAGAGTATGTGATTTCGGTTTCTGACCGTTACATTGAATTGTACGAACAGATTACGGGACAGCCTTTTGTGAAAGCCGATACTTCAAATGTCATCAGTCGGGTGCAACAAAACATTGAAGCTTTCTTATCTGCTTATTACAGATAATCAGTTATTTAATTTATAGTGATGAAGTAGAGACGCAAAATATTGCGTCTCTACGCATTTCATATCAAACCATGAACTTAATCAACCTTAAGTGCTTTCATCAATACATTGATATCATCAACCTTATCCGGTCTGTTTTTTAGAATATAATGGTCTTTAATGATAACCAGCATTTTTCGAATGAATTCAGCATTTGTACAAGCCCCTGAATATTTTTCAACATAATCGAAATGTTTTTTTTTCAGAAATTCCTCGATATGTTGAACAGTGAAGAAGGCACCGGCAGCCAAGGGATTTATATAAAATCTTATATCATTTTTTAAATCAAGAGATTGATTATCTTCAGAATAAACATATGCAACGAACACGGAATCCGGCACTTGCACCCCATAAACCGGTATACCAAGTCGTTGTGCTATTCCTGCATATAACAAAGCTAATGCATCAGGATAACCATCTCCGCTGTTCAGCATGACGTTCAGACAAACACAATCAGGTAAAGAAGCAGGATCTTCATTTAAAGTATATTTTCTCACATCGAATAACACCTTGCTAATCACTTTAGTCTCTTCAAAAGGGGTCATTCCTTTTTTAAGTTCAAGCCATACCTCTTTTTTTAAAGCTTCAACTTTTGCCATTACAACCTTTTCATCTAAACTTGGAAATTGATATTTGCTGATGATGAAAAAGCCCTTTAACAGATCATTTGAATCGAGGGTTGCCCAGTTGTGTAACTCACTGTAAAGATTATGTATCCTGGTTTTACTGATCAGTGCCAAGGCACGTAACTGAACAAGATCGTCCAATGAATTTTCGCTTATTTTTTCAAGAAAAGGAACAGCAGTGATGCCGTATGATAATATATTCTCGGCGATCTTCTCAAAAAGAGAATCATCCTGTTCATCCAACAAATCCATTAAATTGGTAAGATCTGAATTTACATCCCTGGCCATATTGCTATTTTCTGATTATCTCTAAAAATAACAATAAATAATTTGAGAAAAAAACTATTTCCAATTATGATATGAACAGGGTATGTAATTCATATTCCATACATTAACTAATAATGTTGATTTCTAATTTGTTAATAAATGAATTCATACAGAAATTATCAGGGCCTATTAACTACAAACCCGACCCAGTACATGAACGATTAATCTTTCGATGGCTGATTTATAATTTTGAGAAAATTCCTTTCGATATCTATTGGCAACAATGGTACAAACAGTTAGCGCTTTATGACCAAGCAGTCCACTTAAACCATATAATGCAGAAGTTTCCATTTCAAAATTCCCGATCGTTCTTCCTTCGTATCTGAAAGAGTTCAGTAAATCACCAATATTGGGAAGTGTAGGTGTCAACCGCAGTTCACGTCCCTGGGGCGCATAAAAACCGGGAGAAGTGCAGGTAACAGTGGTATAAATATCTTTGCTGATCAGGCTCAGGAGTGAAGGATCGGCTGCTACTACATAAGGGTGAGGCAAATTTTCAGGCCATTTAGTGTGGTTGATAAAGGCAGCAGTCATAGCCTGGTCAATCACTTCAGCATAACGAGCATAAAAATAAAGCAGGCCATCGGTGCCAATTCCATGTGTTGAAGCCACCATGCTGTCAGTTGGAATATCAGCCTGGAGACCACCTGAAGTACCGATTCGGATAATGGAAAGCTGTTTACGCTCTTCTTTGATTGTCCCTTCTTTCAAGTCAATATTTACCAACGCATCCAGCTCATTCAAAACGATATCAATGTTATCTGTGCCCATACCAGACGAAAGCACAGTAATATGTTTCTGCCCAACCCAACCGGTATGGGTAACCATTTCGCGGTTCGAGACCTTATGATCAATGCGGTCGAAATGTTTTGAAACTTCAGGTACACGACCGGGGTCTCCAACAACAAGTACTGTGTCAGCCAGTTGTTCCGGCAAAAGGTGTAAATGATAAATACTTCCATCGGTATTTAGTATAAGTTCTGAAGGAGCTATTCTTTTCATTGATCAGTAGTGTTAGTTTAAGTAATTTTGCAGTGATGAACTTTACTTCATCATCAAGGTTTATTGCAAATATACCATTTTCATTTTGTTTGTAAAAGAAATAGAAATGCAGGTAGAAATAATCACAATCGGAGACGAGCTTTTAATTGGTCAGGTGGTTGACACAAACTCCGCATGGATAGGTGAACAACTGAACCTGATTGGTTTACGGGTTGTCCAGATTACCAGTATATCAGATCAACGCGAACATATTTTGAAAGCGCTCGAACAGGCTGCCGGTAGAGCAGAGATCATCCTGATTACCGGAGGCCTTGGTCCGACCAGCGACGATATTACCAAACCTACACTGAGTGAATATTTCAACAGTCCGTTGGTATTTCATCCCGAAGTATTGGAAGAGGTAGAACGTATGTTTGCTTCACGGGGACTACCGGTAACAAAAGTCAACAGAAAACAAGCCGAAGTACCGGAAAATGCCACTGTCATGCCCAACCACAATGGCACAGCGCCCGGCATGTGGTTCGAAAAAGATGGCAGAATCTATGTTTCGATGCCCGGAGTACCTTTTGAGATGAAGGGAATCATGACCAACTATGTCCTGCCCGAACTCGCAAAACGTTCCACCAGTCAGGCCATCTACCACAAAACAGTCCTAACACAGGGATTGGGCGAATCTATGGTAGCTGCCCGCATTGAGGATTGGGAAAAAGCGCTTCCCGGAAACATAAAGCTGGCCTACCTCCCACAACCCGGAATGGTGCGATTGCGGCTTACCGGTACCGGAACAGATCCGGATACAGTGAAAAAGCAGGTTGACGAAGAGGCTGAAAAGCTGATCCCCTTAATTGGAGAACTGATATATGGTTACAACGAGGATAAATTAGAAAGCATCATTGGCCGGTTACTTAAAGAAAAAAACGCAACCCTGTCTACTGCCGAAAGCTGTACCGGGGGCTATGTTGCACATCTGATTACTTCAATTGCAGGAAGTTCCGATTATTATTATGGATCTATCATTGCCTATCATAACAACATTAAACAATCGCATCTGGGTGTCAAAGAAACTGTTTTGCAGGACTTTGGGGCAGTAAGTCGGGAGGTTGTCATGGCAATGGCCGAGGGTGCCCGTAAAAAACTTGGGACAGATTATGCCATTTCCACATCAGGAATAGCAGGACCCGATGGAGGCACACCAGAGAAACCAGTAGGGACTGTGTGGATTGCAGTAGCCTCTCCATCAGGCATTGAGGCCAAACTTTTACACCTTGGGCCGAACCGAATGCGCACTATTCAGATGGCTGCTTTTAACGTTTTAAACATGCTCAGGAAAGAATTAATCAAAAAAGTTTAAAAATCGTTGGATACTAACGAAATATTTACGAATTTTGCAATCCCGTTTCGGAATGTATCAGACTAAGTAAAAAATATAAACACCATGTCACGAATTTGCCAGATCACAGGAAAAAAATTAATGGTAGGAAACAATGTTTCTCACTCTAATATCAAGTCTAAAAGAAAGTTTTATCCTAACTTGCAGACTAAGAAATTCTACGTTCCCGAAGAAGATGCATGGATCGTGATGAAGGTTTCTACTTCAGCTATCAGAACCATCAATAAGAATGGTATCTCGGCTTGTCTGAAAGAAGCCAAAATAAAGGGATTTCTTAAATAACAATATTATATAAGACCGCGTGATCGTCTTCGGATATACCGGTGACGATCATTCTTTTTTATCAGAAGTGCTCCTATACGGAGCTTTTTTCATTTCTACCGATTGATGGTTCTTTAGAAAATTATACTAATTTCGCTTTAATAAATAATCGCCTTTTGAAGTCATTATCGATTGTCATATTATTCCGATTCATAGCTCTGTTTATATTTGTAGCCGGTACTTTTGTTCAGACCCATGCACAAGTGAAGACCGGAGGAGCAGTCTATGGCCTGATAACAGCCGATGATGGAAAAGAACTTCCCCTCGTAAATATTCAGATAACTGAAACAGTAAGTGGAAAAGCAGTCACTTTTACTTCACGCAGAAATAGTGATGGAATATATGAACTTTCGCTTCCTGCCGAGACCCAACTTACGATTGCTTTTTCAATGTTGGGGTATATTCGTCAAACAAAACAAGTCATTCTGAAACAAAACGAAAGGTTACAATTAAACATCCGTCTGGTCATATTACCAACACAACTTTCGACTGTTGTCATCAATGAACGATTAGACCGAACTCTCAACGTTACCCGCATTGATCCAAAATCTGCAGCTGTTATCCCCAGTGTATCCGGCAATGTCGAAGCACTCATTAAATCCCAGCCAGGTGTGTCATCTAACAATGAACTCAGTTCGCAATATTCAGTGAGGGGTGGCAACTATGATGAGAATCTTGTCTATGTCAATGACATCGAGATATTCCGTCCATTTCTGGTCCGCTCTGGTCAGCAGGAAGGGTTGAGTTTTTTGAACAGCGACTTGATTTCATCCATTTCATTTTCTGCAGGTGGATTCGAAGCCAAATATGGAGACAAGATGTCTTCGGTTCTGGACATTCATTACAGAAGACCAACTACCTTTTCGGGCTCAGTAATGATGAGCCTCCTGGGCGCATCTATCCATCTTGAAGGAGCAAGCAAAAACAATAAATTCACCTGGCTTACAGGCATTCGTCAGAAATCTAATCAGTATCTGTTGAAAAGCATGGATACTAAAGGTGAATACAAACCCTCCTTCACCGACATTCAGGCACTTTTCACCTATACTTTTTCTCCTAAATTTGAAGTTTCTTTTCTGGGAAATTATGCACAAAACATTTACAGACTGATCCCTCAGGACCGTGAGACTTCGTTTGGAACCATTAACGAAGCATTGCGGTTACAGGTTTTTTTCGAAGGAGAGGAAGCTGACAAGTTTAATAACGGGACTGCCGCCTTGAGCTTTAATTGGCATCCTGAGAAAGATGTAAGTCTGAAGTTCAATGGTTCATTCTTCAGATCGCTTGAAAGTGAATCATTTGATATTCTAGGTCAATACTGGATAGGACAAATAGAAACAGACCTGAGCAAACCCAACTTTGGCGATGTACTTGCAACCAAAGGGGTCGGCAGTTTTCTGAATCATTCTCGAAATCACCTGACTGCAGATGTTTTCAACATCGAACAACGGGGTTCTGTCACAAAACCACACAATCAGTTCCAGTGGGGCATCAAGTATCAGCGTGAATCAATTGATGACCGTTTGAATGAATGGACGATGATTGACTCAGCGGGTTACTCGTTGCCCAATCCTCCACAGAGGCCCGGAGACATCCCGCAAAACCTAAGTTTTACACTTTCTTCATCTTTAAAGGCACAGCATCAGCTTACATCAAACCGTTACAATGGATTTATCCAGAATTCTTTTTTCCTGAGAACAGACAGTGTTAAATTCTGGATCAATGCCGGCATCCGCAGTTCTTACTGGGACGTGAATAATGAATTACTGTTCAGTCCAAGAGTCATCATCAACTACAAACCCAACTGGAAAAACGATATTACTTTCCGCCTGTCGGGTGGATTATACCAGCAACCTCCTTTCTATCGGGAGTTGCGTGACCTGCAGGGACAACTTCATATAAACACCCCTGCCCAGAAATCCATCCATCTGTTGACCGGAAGCGATTGGCAATTCAAAGCATGGGGCAGACCGTTTAAATTTACAACCGAGATCTATTACAAGTTTTTGGATGACCTGATTCCCTACGAAATTGACAATGTACGGATCCGTTACCTGAGCGATCAGACGGCAAAGGGTTATGCCGAAGGGATAGATTTTAAGATCAACGGTGACTTCGTGGAAGGCCTGGAATCATGGGCCAGCCTCTCGTTCATGAAGACAGAGGAAGATATAAAAGGTGATTTCTATTATAAACGGATCAACAGCAGCGGTGAAGTTATCATACCGGGCTTTACAACCAATACAGTTGCGGTCGACAGTTCAAGGATCGAACCGGGTTATATCCCACGTCCAACAGACCAACGCATCAATTTCAGTCTTTTCTTTCAGGACTACCTTCCCAACAATCCGACCTATAAAGTTCATTTAAGCCTCTTCTATGGCAGCAGATTACCTTTTGGTCCTCCGGGCTCTCCCAAATATATGCATACACTCCGCATCCCCCCCTATCGCAGGGTTGATATTGGCTTTTCGAAACAAATCATCGGAGAAGATGCCACTTACAGACCTAAAGGAGGGTTGAAATTTATCAAATCATTGTGGGTTTCGGCCGAAGTATTCAATCTCTTCCAGATCAGTAACACCATTTCCTATATTTGGATCAACGACATCAACAATCGGCAATACGCAATTCCAAACTATCTCACCCCAAGACAGATCAACTTCAAATTAATCGCAAAATTTTAATTACTGCTTGCAAAAACTTCAATTTTTTTTGTTCCTGAGAGGATAATTTCTTTCATTTTGAATTACCTTTGTATTGGCTCAATTGTCTATAAACAATTCAAAATCATCTTGAAAGAAAATTGAACCCAAAAACAAATATCTTTCTGCCATTAAAGAATACTTGTCTTAATATTCTCTAAAGACCCCCGGACAACTTTAGTATAACTCCCCTCTATCCCAAAAAATAACCGATTATTTCCCGTATTTGAGCCGTATTTATGCCATATACAGCTATACGGCATAAATACGGCTCAAATACGGCCTGGATACGGCCTGGATACGGCAATGATACGGCTTAGAGAAGAATTATACTACAGTTGTCCGGGAGTATTCCGAGGCTATTCCGGGAATGGTTGATCAACTTTTAAATCAGCTTGGAAACTGGTTTTCATAAAGGTACAAAATATTTTCCTATTTCCGACAATTAGTTGAAAAAAGTTTGATAATCAACTTACTAAAGACGATGAACGACTGTGTGGAAAATTCCTTATTGTCCTAAAATCTTTCAAATAGATAAACAAACGCACTGATTAATCGTTGTATAAATGAAGTCAATTTGATTTTCATAAATAAAACCATGATTATGAATAAACTGTACATGATTCGTAGATCTATTATTATTTTTGTTCTGTTATTGTCAGGGATAGCGTTATATGCGCAATCCACATTGCAAATTTTACAGACACTTGTCGGGAAAACAACTTTTCCAAAGCTTCCTTATTCATACACGGCGCTTGAACCAAACATCGACTCAGTGACGATGCGGATTCACTATTCAAAACACTTTAAAGCTTATTATGATAATTTTAAAAAAGCAGTTACAGGTACACCTTTTGAAAATCAAACCGTAAAGGACCTGTTTGCAGGGATTAGCTCAGCTCCACCTGCAGTAAAAAATAATGCCGGTGGATTTTATAACCATGCACTCTACTGGGAAATTATGGCACCAAATAGTGGTGGTATGCCTACTGGTGATCTGTCGGATAAAATCGGAGTGACGTTTGGAGGATTTGACAACTTTAAAAAAGCATTTACTGATGCCGCCATGGGTCGGTTTGGCAGTGGATGGGCATGGCTGATTGTGAAAAGCGATAAGAGCCTTGCGATCGTATCAACCGCAAATCAGGACAATCCTTTGATGGGAAATGCAGAGGTTAAAGGAACTCCTATTTTATTGATCGATGTATGGGAACATGCTTACTATTTAAAATATCAGAACAGACGGGCAGATTATGTAGCTGCTTTCTGGAATGTAATTAACTGGAAAGCTGTCTCGGAATTATATGCGAAGGCTATAGAATAGAAGATAAAACTAAAAAGGGACTGGTTTCGACCAGTCCCTTTTTCATTAAGCAAACGAAAGTATAGAATCTTTTATCTTTTCCAGTGCATCTCTCAGTTGATCTTCGGTGATCACCAATGGCGGTGCAAAACGAATAATGTGCTGATGGGTTGGTTTTGCCAGAATACCGTTCTCTTTCATCTTCAAACAGACATCCCATGCCTCTTTTCCATTAGTTGGACGGACAATGATGGCATTTAACAATCCTTTTCCCCTGACAAGCTCAATCATTGGCGTCTTTATTTTTCTCAGTTCAGCACGAAAAATCCGCCCAAGCGCTTCTGCTTTTTCAGCCAGCATCTCATCTTCGACAACTCTGAGTGCAGCAACAGCTACACGGCAAGCGAGAGGATTGCCGCCAAAAGTAGAACCATGTTCGCCCGGCTTAATACACAACATAATGTCATCATTAGCCAAAACAGCAGATACAGGTAATACTCCTCCTGAAAGGGCTTTTCCGAGAATCAGAATATCGGGATGAACTCCCTCGTGGTCACATGCCAGCAGTTTTCCTGTCCTGGCTATACCGGTCTGTACTTCATCTGCAATAAACAATACATTCTTTTCCTTGCAAAGCGCATATGCCTTCGACAGATAGCCTTCATCCGGAACAAAAACGCCGGCTTCACCTTGTATGGGTTCAACAAGAAAACCGGCTACATTGGGATCTTGAAGCGCTTCTGAGAGAGCGTCCAGATCATTATAAGGAATTGTAACAAAACCCGGAGTGTAAGGGCCAAATCCTTTGTAAGCATCCGGGTCTGAAGACATCGAAATGATAGTAATAGTACGGCCATGAAAATTGCCTTCGCAAACAATGATCTTTGCCTGGTTTTCAGAAATACCTTTCTTGGTATAAGCCCATTTACGACAAAGTTTAAGTGCAGTTTCATCGGCTTCAGCCCCACTATTCATAGGCAAAACTTTATCGTAACCAAAAAGCCCTGTGATATACTTTTCATAAGGACCAAGACAATCATTGTAAAAAGCACGTGAAGTGAGAGTGAGCTTCTGTGCCTGTTCAATCATTGCCTGAATTATTTTTGGATGACAGTGTCCCTGGTTCACGGCCGAATAGGCCGACAGAAAATCATAATAACGTTTTCCTTCTACATCCCAAAGGAAGGTTCCCTCGCCACGGGAAAGGACAACGGGAAGAGGGTGATAATTGTGAGCACCATATTTCTCTTCAAGTTGAATAGCCAGATGTGAATTTGTCAGTTCAGTCATGTTGATCGAAATTTTAATCTTTCGGTTGAATCAGTAGCACAAAATTATAGTTTTATAATTGGTATTTCATAAATTATTGTAATTTATATTCATTATTCATGAAACATTAATTTACAGGATGTGTTTAAATATAAAAATTAAGCGGTTTTTGTGAAAATTCATCTTTTGTTTAACGATTGAAAAGCTTGCTTTCTCTCTATCAAGTAGTTTAAATAATTGTAAATTAATTTTAAAAAATATATTAAGAAAGCGTCCTTTAATGTTTTAAATATTGTACATTTGAATTAATATAATCCCCTAATATCTGTGTTGTATGGAAAAAGAAACATTGGAACTAACAGAGCCTTCAGGGGTGTTTGCATTTACTACAATCCGCGATGTAGTAAATCAAACACTGCAAAATTCTATCTTTGAAAGTGTAATAGCCGAAAACCTGTCAGGCATATCAAGCGGATTCAAAAAACTCGATCATTTAACAGGCGGTTTCCATCCCGCTGAATTCACTCTCGTAGGAATTCGTCCAAGTATGGGAAAAACAGCATTTCTTTTATCTCTCCTTTTTAATGTCGCCGTTACCGGCAAGAAAAAATCAATCGTCTTCAGTCCAGAACGAACCTCAAAAAAGCTTGTACAAAGGCTCATTGAGAGTGAAACCGGAATGTCTGTTGATAAGATCCGTCAGGCGAAACTAAAAGACAGCGAAAAAGAACATTTACATGCCCTGATTGGAAGTATAGCCAATTCAGAGATTTTAATTGATGATAGCCAGAATCTATCTATTGATGAAGTGGTTGAACGTTGCTACTCTATTGTAGGAAGTCAGTCGGTTGATATTATAATGGTCGATTATCTCGAAACTTTTTTAAAGCATATCACCAACACAGAAGAAAGAACATACATGCAGGAAAGAGTGGTTAATGCACTCAAGAAACTTGCTGTTGATCTGAATGTTCCTGTTATACTTTTCTCAAAGGTTGACAAAACCGGCACAATATCTACAGGAAATCTGCATCTTACTTTTAGCGATGTTCCAACTTGCATCAGTACGAAAACCGACAGCATCATTCTCGTTGACCGTCCTTATGTTGATCAGATTCAGAAAGATGAGAAATGCAAACATGGATGTGCAGATTTGATTATTGCCAAACATGCCTTTATCAGCGATGCTGCAACAGTATCTATTCGTTTTGTGGATAGTATTGACAAGTTTGTTGATTTCGAATAAAAGGTTAAAGTAAAAAGTAATTTTTAAATGTAGGGATGGCCCTTGTGGCCATCCTTTTTTATTTTACCTCCATTGGTTTGACATTTTTTAACACTTTTAGGGTCAATTCATTCGACTTCTTGCCTGATGATTGACGAAATGAATGTAAATTTGCAGGTATCAGTAATCTAAAAGCATAAAACTGATACTAAGCAAGGGGTATTTTACTTTAAAACATTTAACTCAACAAATTTTCAGATTATGACCACGAAACAAACCATTTCTGAAACACCTGAATTCAGTTATGCCAGCTTTATTTTAAGAATGGGCGCTTTTGTAATTGACTTTATAATTCTTGGAATTATCATTTCATTTTCTCAATGGTTGACAATAAAAACACTTTCACTTGACTTACAGTTGGAAAATTTTATGTCTGATGATCAGGAATTAATCTTCACTCCTTTCTTTACTTTAAGTTTTGTAATATTTGCTTCTGTAAAGCTGATAATTTATTGGCTATACTATGCTTTAACTGAATCCCGATTAGGAGCATCACCCGGCAAGCTGTTCTTCAAACTCACCGTATCGGACATTAATGGTCGACGTATTGATTTTAAAAGAGCTACAGGACACACATTTGCCCGCTTTCTTTCTTTTCTGCCATTTTTGACAGGATACCTGATGGCTGCATTTACAGATAAAACGCAGGCACTTCATGATTTACTGTCTGGCTGTATTGTGATCCCTACCCGACAAGTTGTTGCTTCATCTATTCAGCCTGAGGTTGAAGCTGAAGAATTAGTTTAAATGATTTAATCACATCAGATGGCAATTGACTTTTCTAAAATCCCTTCACCCTGTTACGTTATTGAGGAAACCCGATTACGTAACAACCTTGCATTAATAAAGAAGGTAAAAGAACGTAGCGGAGCTGAAATAATACTTGCCTTCAAAGGCTTTGCGATGTGGGGAGTATTTCCGATACTGAACGAATATGGATTTAAACAGGCCACAGCCAGTTCGCTGAGTGAAGCCAGACTTGCTTTTGAAGAGATGGGAGCACCTGCACATACGTATGCACCTGTCTATACAGATGACGATATTGACGAGATCATTCAGTTGAGCAGTCATATAACATTTAATTCTCTTGGTCAGTTTGAACGTTTTCAATCACGAATCAAAGCTTCAGGAAAATCAATTTCGGTCGGACTCCGCGTGAATCCTGAATATTCAGAAGTAGCTACAACATTGTATAATCCTTGTTCTCCGGGTTCAAGACTTGGAATCCTGGCTGAAAATTTAGGAGAGTCACTTCCCGAAGGTGTGAATGGACTACATTTTCATGCTTTGTGCGAATCTGATCCTACAGAACTGCAAAAAGTATTGGGTTCATTTGAAAAGCTCTTTGGAAAATATTTATCACAGGTAAAGTGGGTCAATTTTGGAGGTGGGCATCTGATGACCCGGAAAGGATACGACACAGAATTGCTCATTAATACTATTCAGGATTTCAAATCCCGTTACCCTCACCTACAGGTTATTTTGGAACCCGGTAGTGCCTTTGCATGGGATACCGGTTTTCTGGTTTCAACCGTTGAAGATATTGTAGAAAACAGAAATACTACAACCGCGATACTCAATGTGTCGTTTACAGCACACATGCCCGATTGTCTGGAAATGCCATATAAACCCTTGATACTTGGTGCAAGTGATGAAACAACTGGCAAACCAACATACAGAATGGGTGGCAATAGTTGTCTGGCAGGTGATTTCATGGGCAACTGGTCTTTTGAACAACCTTTAAAGATTGGCGACAAGATCATATTTAACGACATGATTCATTATACAATGGTGAAGACCAATACTTTTAATGGCATTAAACATCCTTCGATAGGAATTTGGAACGAAAAAAAGGGCTTTATACTTCTTCGCGAATTTGGATACGAAGACTATAAAACCCGTCTCTCCTGATTATTTGAATAACTTTATTTTTTTTCTTTCTTCAACGGAACCAAATCTAGATTCCGGTAAATTACGATTGTCTGATTACCGTTATACTTATTCATCCAATAAAGAATCTTGTCCATAAAGCCGGGTTCAATAGTGGTTTCATATACGAGATTGGGAACTATTTTCTTCACACTATCCACGCGTTGTTCAATTTTTGCCTTATCAAAAAACAGTACAAAATCAGGATAATCTTTTGGTGAAGCATTCTGATAGACCTTAGCAATGGGTGAATATTGGGGACTGTTTGCATACATGCGTACATTTGGCCATTGCCCCAGATAGAACCGGGGAGCCATTTTGGCATCTTTATGAAATGCATCCTCTAACAGAATATTGTGGATATTCGGATAAGCCGATAAGTAAGTCATAGACTCTGCTCGTGCTTTTTTGGAGTAGTTAAATGTAAAGGCTATTACTAAAATGGTGTTGACAACCCAAAAGAAAGTGAGCGATTGTTTATATAACTTCTGATTCCGTATCCAGAAAGATGACACAGTCAGAAACTCATTCCAACCAATAACCCCAAGTATTATCAAAAAGGGAACGATAGAATAAATGAACCGTTCCTGCTTATTTGCAAAAAGGGAATGAAAAAGCAGAAAAATAAATGTGGGTAGGAAAAGGATTAAATATTTTTTCCAACTCCTGAAGAAACCAAAGAACCAAAAAAGCCCCATTGGAAATATAAAAATGCCTAACAGAAATTCGAAATACATAAAGAACGAACCGGTTAAATAACTGTACCTGTTATCAATATTATATTCTACATATTGACGGAATTCAGCAAAGGGATACCCCCACAAAAACATATCAGGTATGCATTGAATCAGCACAATAGATATCAGATATCCAAATGCGAGTACAAACATTTCCTTCCATTTCTTTTGAGAAAGTACCGCCAACCCTATCCCCCCTACAAAGAAGACCGTCTGAAACCTAAGGGAAAAAGCAACACCCAGTATCAGACCTGCTAAAAAGAACCATTTTAATGGTTTTGGTTCATCATATCGGCGGATAATAATCCAAATACCATAGATTAAAAATGGGATACAAATGATTTCTACCAGATTACGAACACTCAACCAGGGCATTAACCAGAAGACGGCCAACAACAATCCTACTGTCCTGGCGTTTGACTGATTGCTGATTTTCTCTGTGATTTTATATCCGTAGTAAACAGTAATCAATGAAAAAGCACCATAAATAAATCTCAGGATTAACATTTTAATCTGGGGATCAGTAATATGCACAAACTTCATGATTGAAAGTAATGCAAACTGAATCCCCGGATATAAAAGACTATGTCCTGAAGGTACGTCACCCAATCTTCCATTTGGAAGCCAGTTATCGATATTGAAACCATCTACCCATGACTGGGGAATCTCAACAACCAGAAAATGATCGTCGTGCATTCCGAATCCCTTAGCAAAAAATACTGCAATAATTCTGACAATTATTGCAAGTATCATAATGACCGCTAATGGATTCAGGTTCCAGTATTTTTGAATATATTTCATAAATGACAATTGCTTCTGAAAAAATCATCAGATTTTAAAATCAAATATTATTTAGATTTCCCCTGATTGGCTACAGCGTCCATCAATGCTTTGATCGTTTCAGGATCGCCAAGGTAATAGTCATTAACCAGATTCAGGTAATCATCAAACTCAAAAACATAAGGAATACCCGTTGGGATATTTAATTCGATGATATCGCTGTCGCTTATTTTTTTCAGATACTTCACGATACCACGAAGGCTATTGCCATGAGCAGCAATAAGAACAGTATCCATTTCTTTTATTGCAGGTTTAATTGCACCCTCCCAGAAAGGGATTAATCGATCGATACAATCTTTTAAGGATTCTGTTAAAGGAATTTCCTTTTCGGACAGGCCTTTGTATCTACGGTCAAAACGAGGATTACGGGGATCATCATGCCCTAATTCAAGTGGTGGAATATCAAAACTACGTCTCCAGATCTTTACCTGAGCATCACCATATTTTTCTGCAGTTTCTGCTTTATTGAGCCCCTGGAGATTACCGTAATGTTTTTCATTTAAGCGCCAGCTCTTTACAACCGGAATCCATAACTGATCCATTTCGGTCAAAGCTAAATTCATGGTCTTAATAGCCCTTGTTAACACTGAAGTAAAAGCCATATCGAAAACAAGACCTGCATTCTTCATCTGAATACCGGCTTCTTTTCCCTCTTCAAAACCTTTTTCTGACAAATCAACATCGGTCCAACCTGTAAAACGGTTTTCCTTGTTCCAAACACTTTCGCCGTGACGAAGTAAAACTAACTTTTTCATATTGTTTTATATTTAATTTTCAATTCTTATCGATCGGAAAGATAGTAATTAAGATTTTCTGGTTTTTATACTGCAAAATTAAGATTTTTTATGTAGTTTAAAATTATAGAAGTTCATTGTATAGAGAATAATTCAATTTTTTATCCTTCATTCTTAAGGCAGGAAGCAACACATTTTTTAATAACTTTGCGTTATGATCTGTTGACAGGATTTAAATATTTTATCTATCAATTATAACCCTAATGAAGTTTTATAAAAAAATCAACAACATCACCGGATGGATACTGTTCGCTATAGCCTCAGCAGTTTACATTATTACTTCGGAAGCCACAGCAAGCTATTGGGATTGTGGAGAATATATCGCAACAGCTTTTAAACTACAGGTGGGTCACCCTCCCGGAGCACCTCTCTTCCAGTTGATCGGACGTTTTTTCTCACTTTTTGCATTTGGTGATACTGCCCTCGTTGCAAGAATGGTGAACACCATGTCGGCTCTGGCAAGTGGATTTACAATTTTATTCCTCTTCTGGTCTATTACCAGGTTGGCAAAAAAAATAGTCGCAGGCAATGGTGAAATCCCAACGGAAAAAATCCTTGCCATTATAGGTAGCGGAATTGTTGGTGCTTTGGCATACACATTTTCTGATTCATTCTGGTTTTCAGCCGTGGAAGGTGAGGTTTATGCGATGTCATCCTTCTTTACTGCATTTGTTTTCTGGGCAATACTAAAATGGGAAGATGTTTATGATAGCCCTGAAGGATTAAGATGGATTATCCTCATTGCTTTTATGATAGGCCTTTCGGTTGGTGTCCATCTATTAAACTTGTTGGCATTACCTTCTATTACTTTGGTTTATTACTTCAAGAAAAACAAACCAACAATACAAGGTGGAATCATTGCTTTCATTGTTTCTATCGTAATTCTCGCATTGTTAATGTTTGTTCTGATACCCGGACTTGTCAGTATGGCAGGTAATTTTGAACGATTCTTTATCAATACTTTTGGGCTGCCATTCAACAGTGGCTCAGTAATATACGGGTTGACAGTAATCAGTCTTCTTGTTTGGGGAATACTGTATACACATAAAAAAGGAAAAGTGTTACTCAACACTGCTTTACTCAGTCTGGTATTTGTCATTATCGGGTATTCTTCTTTTATGATGTTGATTATACGTTCGAATGCAGATACTCCAATCAATGAAAATAATCCTACCAATGCTGTAGGTCTGTTATCCTATCTGAATCGCGAACAATATGGAGACTGGCCTTTGCTCACCGGTCAATATTACAGCGCTCCAGTGACGGATCACAAAGATGCTGCTCCTCTTCTGGCACGTGATGACAAACAGGGAAAATATGTTGTTATTGATGAGCGTAAGGGGCGTGAACTTATATATGATTCACGCTTTACAACCTTTTTTCCACGTATGTGGAGCAACAACGACCCCAATCATATCAAAGAATATCAAAAGTGGGCCAATATAAAAGGAGAGCCTATTCAGATAACCGGACCCGATGGAAGCCCACAGACAATTGTGAAACCTACATTTGGAGAGAACCTTACTTTCTTCTGGAGATACCAGGTTTTACACATGTATTGGCGTTACTTTATGTGGAATTTTGTTGGTAAGCAAAACGATCTTCAGGGGCTGGGTAATAATGTGGATGGAAACTGGATCAGTGGGATCAGCTTTATTGACTCACAAAGACTCGGTCCACAGGACACATTTCCAGAAAACAAGACAAATAAGGGGACAAATAAATTTTATTTCCTTCCATTTATTTTAGGTTTTATCGGCCTGTATTTTCATTTTAAACGGAAGTATCAGGATGGAATCATCGTTCTGTTGCTATTTATCATGACCGGGATTGCGATTGTGGTTTATCTGAACCAGTATGCCCCACAACCCCGTGAACGTGACTATGCTTTTGCTGCTTCCTTTTATGCTTTTGCAATCTGGATTGGGTTGGGTGTCCTGATGGTCATTGAGTGGTTGCAGAAAATATTGAATCCCAAATCGGCAGCACTCCTTGCAACTGGTTTATGTACATTACTGGTTCCTTGCGTAATGGCGAAGGATGGATGGAATGACCATGATCGTTCTGGGCGTTATGCCGCGCTGACTACTGCGATCAACTTTCTGGAATCATGTGACAAGGATGCTATATTATTTACGATTGGTGATAACGACACATTCCCTTTATGGTATGCACAAGAGGTGGAAGGAATCCGTCGTGATGTCAGAGTCGTCAACCTGAGTCTGCTTTCAGGTGACTGGTACATCAATCAAATGCGTAAAAGGGTATATGAATCGGCACCGTTGCCAATTACTCTCCGCCCCGATCAATACAGAGCCACTAACCGCGAAGTAACTTATCTGGTGGAGCAACCTAATATTCAGGGATATGAGGATTTAAAAGACATATTCGATATCATTGTGAACCATGAAGAACAATTGCAACAAGTGAATGAAGGAGTAAAGTTTAATTTTATTCCCACCAAAAGCTTCAGTATTAAAGTTGATACTGCTTTTATCAGGAAGAGTGGAATGATTCCTGCCTATTATAAAGACAGTATTGTACCAGCTGTGAACTTCAAAGTCGGTCAGGAAGCTATAATGAGAAGTGATCTGATCGTTCTCGATATTATTGCTCATAATAACTGGAAGCGTCCTATATATTTCTCATCTTCAATTGCCAGTGATGCATTGCAGGGTCTTTCTGAATATACTTTACAGGAAGGGATTGCATTCAGACTCGTTCCTGTTCACGTTAAAGGCAATGAAGGACAACCGGGTGGTGTGAATACTACAACTATGTATCACAACCTGATGGATAAGTTTTACTGGAGAAATCTCAATAATCCAAATGTATATCTTGACGAAACCTGTCGACGTCTTGCGATGAATTACAGAAATGCTTTCGGTCGTTTGGCAGTTCAGCTTATAGATGAAGGTCAGAATGCAAAGGCTGTCAAAGCTTTGGATTTCTGCATGAAGACACTTCCTGAATATCAGTTGTCCTATGACTACTTCACTCTCCAGATTGCTTATGCATATGCAAAAGCAGGTGAAGCCAAAAAAGCAGCTGACATATGGAACAGAATGATAACTCTCAGCAAAGAAAACATTGATTACCAGATGCATTCAAGAGCTACCAAAGGCGAGGGAATGGATGGTGAAACACAACAGAACATGTATTATCTCCAGAAAATAGTACAGGATGCCGGTAAAACGCAACAAACTGAGATGGAAAAGAAAGCCAAAACTATTTTCGAAGAGTACTATAACAGATTATTTTAACCTTATGATTTTTCCAAGGCCCCCATTTCTGCTCAGAATACTCACTTTAGGAAATGTGTGCTGGGGAATACCTGTCAAAGAAAAATGCATCTATCTCACATTCGATGATGGTCCTATTCCTGAAGTCACCCCATGGGTTTTGGAAAAATTGTCATCTTTTGAAGCACATGCTACTTTTTTTTGTGTCGGTGAAAATGTGAAGAAACACAGTGACATTTACAAACAGTTACTTGAAGCGGGACATCGTACCGGAAACCATTCATTTCATCACATCAAAGCCTGGAATACAAAAAAAGAGTTTTACCTTAATGATGTAGATCAGGCACATGAAGTGATTGACAGTCGCCTCTTCCGACCCCCACATGGTCAACTGACTATTCCTTTAATAAGGGCATTGAGAAAAAACTTTTCCATTGTAATGTGGAGCTTACTTTCGTATGACTTTGATCAATCTGTAACTCAGGAAAAGTGTCTTGAGATTTTATTGAAACATACTAAGGCGGGTGATATTGTTGTATTTCATGATAGTCTGAAAGCTGAATCCCGCTTAAAGTATGCTCTGCCAAAATTTCTAAATCATTTCCATTCTAAAGGATTTGTGTTTCGATCACTCCCTGATAATATTTAAGCGAACGAAAGAGATGTAGGGAGGGTCTTGTGGCTCTCCTTTGCAGTATAACTAAAAATCTTCAATACCGATAGGAGAGCCACAAGGGCTCTCCCTACATTGGAAAGTCATTATTTTTTTGCATCTTTGCATATTCAAATTAAAGGCAATATACCTTGAGGCTAAAATATAATAAACATCTTTTAATCATCACGTTAGCAATCGTTGTAATTATTGCTTCCTGTGCTAAGATAGTGGCGCCAACAGGAGGGCCTAAAGACACAACTCCTCCCAAACTGGTGCGTTCAACTCCAGCTTTTAAGTCAACTAATTTCAAAGGGAAGGAAGTTATAATCACTTTTAATAAGTTTATTCAACCCCTAAAAGATGCAAACAATCAGGTTATCATTTCTCCCCCAACTGAAAAACAACCTGAAATGAGACTGAAAGGAAAATCTATAGTCATCAAATTTGGCGAAGATTTAAAACCAAACAGTACATATAATATCTTTTTTGGTGATGCAATACAGGACCTGAATGAAAGCAATATTAAAAAGAATTTCTATTTTACTTTTTCGACAGGAGATAAGATTGATACCCTTGAATTAAGAGGACGTGTAAATAATGCAGAAACCGGTTTACCTGAAAAAGATGTTTTTGTAGAACTTTATACCGGGATTCAGGATTCTCTTCCTATTAAAGAAAGACCTTTTTATATAGGGAAATCAAATACTTATGGTGATTTCACAATCAAATATCTTGCTAACAAAAGCTATAAGCTCTTTGCACTTAAAGATGCCAATTCGAATCTGAAATATGATCTTCCAACAGAAATGATCGCTTTTGATTCAAACCCGGTTTTACCTGAAGCCCCTTTGCCTGATTCTGTCGATAGTCTTAAACGAATAAATACTGGAAATTACCATCAGGTAGCACTTTATCTGGAGACAGACTCTTTACAACGTGTAGAAAAAAAATCAATTGTTGATAGAAAAAAAATCAATTTACAGTTTCGCCATTCTGTAAAAACACTTGAAATCAGACCACTTAATTTTAAGCTCGACAACTGGAGTTTCAATGAATGGAACAGGCGTAGAGATTCATTGAGTTGTTGGTTTGTTAAGCAGTTACCTGACACCATCCAGATAGTAGTCAAAGCTGACAACATGAAATTGGATACGCTTCAGTTTATCCAGAAGGTTATAAAGCCGGTTACAAATAGCAAACAACCCAAAAAGGTAACAGCTAAAGAAAAAGTAGAGATCAGGCCCTTGTCATTACAGGGATCCAACCAACCTTATAATCAACCGCTTACTTTTGAAACATTGACTCCCATTAATGAAAAACAACTCACTGGTTTGAGACTCACTCGTGGAAAGGACACTACGCGTATAAGTGCCGTCTGGCTTGACACAATAAGTCATCGCAGATTTATTATAGATCAGAAGTGGAAGGAAAAGTCTTCTTATTCTTTATTGATACCTTCAGGGAGATTAACAGACATATTTGGCGCAGTAAATGATTCCATCATAATACAATTCAACACGTTGGAGGAACGCGATTATGGATCAATAATCCTGGATATTAAAGTCACATCAACATCCGGACAATGGATAATTCAATTGATGAATGATAAAGATGCGGTACTACGACAAATCATCACAAATAAAAGTGACAAAGTAAAATTCGAATTACTTCCCCCCGGTAAATACTATATCAAGGGAATCTATGATGCCAACAGCAATGGGGTTTGGGATACCGGGAATTATCTGAAACACGTGCAGCCTGAGAAGGTTATCAGATTCACTAAATTAAAAGAATTCGAAGTTCGTCCTTTCTTTGATAGTATTGAATCCTGGGAGTTAAAACCGGATTAAAGAGAATCAAACAAGTATTGTTATAAAAGCAAAAATGGGATTCTTCATAAAAAGAATCCCATTTTTGCTTTTGCAGAAAGTAGTGTTTATTCCACACCACTGCATTTATTAATACAAGCAATAATTTCGAGAAGTGTCTTAGCTTTTAAAGAATAATGAATTTGCTTTCCTTCTCTTTTAGACGAAAGAACACCTTTATTTTTAAGGATGTTCAGGTGGTGTGATGCGGATGCCTGTTCAATATTTAAACGTTCAAAAATCTGGGTAACACTAAGCTTTTTCTCTTCGTTTAATAATTCAATAATAGCAATTCGCATGGGATGTGCAATGGCTCTTAATTTACTAGCCGCTGATTCCAACTTAATAATGTCAATCTCAATATTAGCCATAATAATCTGTTTTCTGCAAATATACATTTTATTTGATTAAAATGAATATTTAATTTGTTTTAATTATTTACTGAAGATATTTGTAAACTGAAATTTTATTCCATCAAATAAACCCTTGTCACTCAGCTTTAAAGAAGGGATTACTAAAAGAGCCATAAAAGAAAGCGTCATGTATGGTGTAATTAGTTTTGTCCCTAAACCCTTAGCAGCGGCATTAATTTCTTCATACATCCTTGCCACTTCATATCCATCTAAATTAGACATGAGACCTGCAACAGGGAGTGGAAGGACTTTGTTTTCGTCTCGGTTTACAATTGAAATCCCCCCTTTCTCTTCGATAAGTAAATTTATAGCTCTGGCTATCTCATCATCATTTACACCCACTGCAATAATATTATGACTGTCGTGGGCAACGGTTGAAGCAATGGCTCCATTCTTTAATCCAAAACCCTGAACAAAAGCCACAGCAGGTTTTGAATTTGAATATCGGTTCAATACAATCATTTTCAATACATCGGATACTGTGTCGCTTATTATATTGCCATTTTCAATCTTAGCACTTGCATAGAAAGCTTCAGTAATTAACTGTCCGTCGAAAGCCTTGATTACTTTTATCTCTTTTCCCTGAGCAGGCACCTCCAGATCCTCGGGGCCTATTTTTTGAGCATTGAAAATGTTGATTGGTTTTTCATCAACAGAAGCTATATTCGTTTTACCATTAGCAGATACTAAAACACCATCGATATAAGTCCGGAGAACATCAAATTGTTTAAGATCTTTCACAACAGCAAAATCGGCAGGATCACCTGTTTGTAAAAGCCCGACATTAAGACCATAATGTTTTACAGGATTGAATGTACAACACCTGATTACTTTCATTGCATCATATCCCAATGCAACAGCTCTGCGGGCTAACAGATTGATATGACCCTTGACCAGATCATCAGGATGCTTATCATCTGAACAAAACATGATCACATCAGCATGGTTCTGCAATAAACCAACCAGATCATCAAAGTTTCTAGCTGCACTCCCTTCTCTGATAAGCACTTTCATGCCTACATTAATTTTTGCAATAGCCTCTTCAATTGTAAAACATTCATGATCTGTAGAAATTCCAGCCTTAGCATATTTTCCAACATCATTACCCATAAGTCCCGGAGCATGGCCATCAACAGGCTTTCCTGCCTTATGAGCTGCTGCCAGTTTTGCCATCACATCTGCATCTTTAAAAAGCACTCCCGGAAAATTCATCATCTCCGAAAGATAAAAGATTTCATCCATCTGGAGTAATTCGCTAACCTGGTCTGCATTTATGGATGCACCCGATGTTTCAAAAGGAGTTGCCGGAACACATGAGGGAGCACCAAAGAAAAATTTGAATGGTACTTTAGCACCATTTGCAATCATATATTTCACTCCCTCCACACCAAGAACATTGGCAATTTCATGAGGATCGGATACTGTAGCGACAGTTCCGTGAACTGAAGCCAGACGGGCAAACTCAGAAGGCAATAACATAGAACTCTCAATATGAACATGAGAATCAATAAAACCCGGGATGATAAATTGATCCTCTGCAGTTTCTGTTTCAGATATGGCAATTATCCTTCCACCGCCTACAGTTATAGCACCTTTAAACAATCTATTATTGACTACATCAGCAATAGTTCCTGAAATCGTAAAAGCATCTGGTTGTATCATTTTTAAAAAATAAGTTGTTAGTACAAAAATAAGCCAATTACCACCCTTTTAATACAAAGGTTACAACAGATTTGAAATAAAAAAAGACTCCCCGAATTGGAGAGTCTTTTTGAAATATAAATTTTGAGCTGTACTGAAGATTAATACATGCCACCCATACCACCCATACCCGGGTTTGGCATTGGGGCTGAATTTTCTTCCTTGATATCTGAAATCACACATTCTGTTGTCAAAAGCATACCTGCAATTGAAGCAGCATTTTCGAGAGCAACACGTGCAACCTTAGTCGGATCAATAACACCAGCTTCAAAAAGGTTTTCATATACTTCAGTGCGTGCATTGAAACCATAATCACCTTTACCTTCTTTAACCTTCTGTACGATTACAGAACCTTCGAGACCACAATTCTCAACTATCTGACGTAGTGGTTCTTCGAGAGCGCGTTTGATGATAGCGATACCGGTAGTTTCATCTTCATTGGCACCAACGAGTTTATCCAATGCTTTAATAGCACGAATATAAGCAACGCCACCCCCAGGAATGATACCTTCTTCAATAGCAGCACGGGTAGCGTGTAAAGCATCGTCAAATCGATCTTTCTTTTCCTTCATTTCAACTTCGCTTGCAGCACCAACCTGAATAACTGCAACACCACCTGCTAACTTAGCAAGACGTTCCTGTAGTTTTTCACGATCATAGTCTGAAGTAGTTGATTCGATCTGAGCCTTAATCTGATTGATACGTGAATCAATCATTTCTTTTGTACCCTTACCGCTTACGATAGTGGTGTTGTCCTTATCAACAGAAATTTTCTCAGCACGACCCAGATAGCTGATATCAGCATCTTCGAGTTTGTAACCGGTTTCTTCACTGATTACTGTACCACCAGTTAAGATTGCGATATCTTCTAACATTGCCTTACGACGATCACCAAATCCCGGAGCCTTAACAGCAACGATTTTCAGAGAACCACGAAGCTTATTAACAACCAGGGTTGCCAATGCTTCACCATCTACATCTTCAGAAATAATAACCAAAGCACGACCAGTTTGAACTACTTTTTCCAGAATAGGAAGAAGATCTTTCATACTTGAAATCTTCTTATCATAGATTAATATGAACGGATCTTCATAAACAGCTTCCATCTTCTCGGTATCGGTAACAAAATATGGAGATATATAACCACGATCAAACTGCATACCTTCAACAACCTTTAAAACTGTTTCTGTACCCTTAGCTTCTTCGATGGTAATAACACCTTCTTTTTTCACCTGAGCCATTGCTTCAGCAATCTTCTTACCAATAACATTGTCATTATTGGCAGAAATAGTAGCAATCTGTTCAATTTTTTCGTTAGTATCACCAATTTCACGTGACATAGCTTTCAAAGAAGCAACAACACTTGTAACTGCTTTTTCGATACCACGTTTCAGATCCATTGGATTAGCACCTGCAATAACATTCTTTAAACCTGTAGTAACGATAGCCTGAGCCAGAACAGTAGCTGTAGTAGTACCATCACCTGCAACATCAGAAGTTTTGGAAGCAACTTCCTTAACCATCTGAGCACCCATGTTTTCTACAGCGTCTTTCAGTTCGATTTCTTTCGCAACTGTAACACCATCCTTTGTAATAGTAGGGGCGCCAAATTTCTTATCAATAATTACATTACGACCTTTAGGACCTAAAGTAACTTTTACGGCATCTGCCATGGCATCCACGCCCCTCTTCAGAGCATCGCGAGCCTGAAGTTCAAAAATAATATTTTTAGCCATTTTGCTATTCTTTTTATGAATTTAACTTAATACTAAACAATTAAATAATTGCCAAAATATCTGATTCGCGCATGATAAGATAATCCTTACCTGCGAAATTTATTTCTGTTCCTGCATACTTGCCATAAAGAACAGTATCGCCTTCTTTTACTGTAATGGGTTCATCTTTTTTACCGTTACCAACGGCAACCACGATACCTTTTTGTGGTTTTTCTTTAGCTGTGTCGGGAATAATAATTCCACCGGCAGTCTTCAATTCTGCTGCAGCTGGCTCAACCAGAACTCTGTCTGCTAATGGTTTGATGTTAATATTTGCCATTTTTCTTTTGATATTTGAGTTAGACATTAAACTTTTCGAAAATTTACTTTGTCGCTTCCATCCTGTCACATTTTATGCCAAAGTAGACAACTGAATACAAACTGCCATTATTTCCTCATTTAGGATGACATCACCGACAGGTGAATTAGCAACAGATTTCTAAAAACAAAAAGTGTCAGAATGTTTATGACATTCTGACACCTTACTGAAGATAAAAATATCTTGTGTTAGTTGTTATGCATAGGTTGCATTGGACCTGCAGGCTGATTGGTTTGTTGAGTCTGAGTCTGAGCGTTATTACGTGGAATAACAAATACAGACATGAGACTGAGAACAAGCAATAAAATTGCAAGTGTCCATGTTGCTTTCTCGAGGAAGTCAGCAGTTTTCCTCACACTCATAATCTGACTTGAACCGGCAAAGTTTGATGCTAAACCGCCGCCCTTGGAATTCTGAACTAACACTACTAATGCCAGTAGAACGCATACAATTAGGATGAGGACTGATACAAAAACGTACATATTCGTGAGTCTTTAAAATTAAATATTCTTCTCTTTCTTAATTTTTTCAATAAGGCCTGCAAAGTAACTGCTTTTTTCTGGAAATTTCAAACTTAATTTCTCATATATTTTTATTGCCTTTGAAACATTACCTTGTTTTAAACAAATTGCTGCATAGGTCTCAGTATAAAAGTCTTCATTTTCCACTACTGAGCGGGCTGCAAGATTAACCGGGTTGAAAAATTCTTTTTTGGGACGAGGCATACGGGGAGCATCGCGAAGAAAGTTTTCTATCAGGACATTTGATGCCGTCACTTCTTTCTTTTCGGATACAGGAATCAGTTCTTCAAATTTTTCAGCATCAGTTGTTACTGAAAAGCCTTCGAGATAATCCAGATCAGTCTCCTCAATGCTATTATCAACGGATAAATCCATAACCGGTAAAGAATCTAATACCTGATAATCACCTGTTTCAATAACTTCCTTCGATTCTTCAACTAAAATATCCTGAACTGCTACATTTATTTCCTGCCTGATTTCATGAGTCACAATAGATTTTGTTTCTCCCGGCCCCTTTTCTGGCATTATTTCATCAGCTTCAACTTTTCGCTCAGAAAACTTTTTATTGATCAAAGCGATTATTGCCTTTTTCTTTTCTTCACGGGATATTTCAGCATCAAGCGTAGATGACAAAATTAATTCATATTCTCTGTCCCATTCATCAGATGACGAGGATTTTGCATTGTAATCTTCCACCTGATCGATGTTATCAGACGAATTTAAATCAGGAGTAAAATCTGTTTGATTTGTTACCGTTGATTCATCAATGGCCTCTTCCTCTTCCTGAACAATATTAAATGGCTCATCTTTAACCGGGATCTCTATAGTCTCATTATCGATCATTTTAACAGACGCTGCCTTTACTTCAAATTGAGCAAAAGAATATTCTTTTGCAATGTCAACGATGAAATCAGAATCTTCAATATAATGTTTAAGTCTGGTTCTGTCTCCTACTACAGCTGCAGCAATTTTCAATTGTTGATTATAACGGATATGCTTTAGCTGGGATAGATTTTTAGTATACAACAAATGAAACGTCTGACAAAACGGATATTCTTTCAGCAACTGCTCAAGTTCAGATAAAGTATCTTTGTTGAGTAGTCCCGAATTGTTAATCAGTTCTTCAAAAGTTTTTTGATCCATTATTTATTTTACTTTTTACCAGTTGACAACACATTTATTATAGATATCCTGTATCAACTCTTCAATCATTCCTGGCAATAATTCTGTTTCTGCACTGGAAAGTGATTTACTACTTGGGTAATCACGATATCGTGAAAAAGAGGATTCGAAATTTGCTTTTTCTTCAAAACGATTTCTGAAACGAACATTAACAGTAATCGTCAACCTGTTCAAAGCAGCAGTTTGATTACCCTGAATGGCTATTGGCTGAGTATCGTACCCTGTGATTTCACCTTCAACAGCTAAATCACCATTTCGTTGTGTGATTGAAAGGCTTGATTCAGATCTGAATTTATCCTGTAATGCCTCAGTAATACTCTTGCTCAACATAGGTTGTACCATTGTAGCTTTATTTGGAAAATAAAGCACAGAGATAGTCTTCGCTTCGGGTGGAATAGAAGCTCCTGTAAAAGAATAAATACCACAACCATGAAAGATCAGAGCAAAAACAGATACAATCAGAAATATGAATGGTTTTTTCATAATAAACGGCTTATCAGTCAGCCTGAAAAAAATAGACTGGTTCAATTGTCAAAATTACATAAAAAACAAAGATACCGGATAATTTGAACTGCTATTCTGACTTCTTATATACTTCTTCAAAACCGATTGTCAGTTATGCCTGCCATCGCTTTTTATTATTATCTTTGCCCTATTGCTTTGCAAATCACAAATCGAATGTCTTCTAAGAAAAAAAAACACGAGTTAAGCTGGTGGGAACAAAAAGATAAATGGGTTGATAAGTTGCGTAATAAATACCGTCTTATCATCCTCAATGAGACCACTTTTGAAGAAAAGCTTTCATTCAGACTCTCACGTCTGAATGTTTTTATTGTTACTGGCGTTCTTGTGATTCTGCTGATCTTTTTAACATCATATATTATTGCCTTTACACCACTCAAAGAATATATCCCGGGCTATCAGAGTATAACTCCGCAAAAAGAACTTTACGCAATTCGGCTCCGTGCTGATTCGCTTGATAAAGAGATGCATGCCAAAGATTTGGTTCTGAAGAATATTCAGAATATAATTGGAGGTGGAGCACCCAATGATACTATTAATGAGAAGCCATCAGACAGTAGTGCAGTTAAATATAAGAAAATTAAAGCAACCCCATCTGAAGATGAACTGGCTTTAAGAAACGACTTTGACAAAGAAACACGCTATAATATCAACTCCTCAAAAGGGAAAATCGGCTCTGAATCTTCTATCCGAACCATTAATTTTTTCACTCCAGTAAAAGGGACAATCACTACTAAGTTTAATGTCAATAATAAACATTATGGTATTGACATTTCAGCTTCAAAGGATGAACCGGTTAAGGCTGCTCTTGATGGTACTGTCATTTTTGCAGACTTCACTCCCAAGACAGGATATGTCATTGGCATACAACACAGACTTAACTACATAACTTTTTATAAACAAAATTCGATATTGTTGAAGAGTCCCGGTCAGTTTATACGTGCCGGAGAGCCTATTGCAATTGTTGGTAACAGTGGCGAATTAAGCAGTGGGCCACATCTTCATTTCGAGCTATGGCATAACGGGAATCCTGTTAATCCACTCGATTATATCGATTTCTAACTTCATATCCATAGCAGTAACCTGCAAGGAAAATTATGCAAAAAAAGAGATTGGCAATCCTAGGTTCTACCGGATCAATCGGCACACAGACACTTGAAGTCGTTCGTAAGCATGCAGATGTTTTTGAGGTTGAAGTCCTCACAGCACATTGTAATATAAAATTGCTTGTTGAACAGGCATTGGAGTTCAAACCAAACGTTGTGGTAATTGGTGAAAAAAAACTATTCCGTGAACTCGCTGATATTCTTGAACCACATGCCATCAAAGTATTTGCCGGTGCCGAGGCTATCTGTGAGGTTATGGAAATGGAAACCATCGATATGGCAGTTATTGCACTGGTTGGGTTTGCAGGATTAAAACCAACTTTAGCAGCGCTACATGCAGGTAAACCTATTGCCATTGCCAATAAAGAGACACTGGTTGTTGCTGGTGAAATAGTAACTAATCTCGCACGAGAAAAAGCTGTCAACATTTACCCTGTGGATTCTGAGCATTCTGCTATCTTTCAATGTCTGGCCGGTGAATTTCATAACCCGGTTGAATTAATTTACCTCACGGCTTCCGGAGGCCCTTTCAGAGGAAAGAATAGGGAATATCTGTCAACTGTAACAAAGGAACAGGCCTTAAAACATCCCAACTGGTCAATGGGCAGTAAAGTGACAATCGATTCAGCCAGTATGATGAACAAGGGGCTTGAAGTGATTGAAGCAAAATGGTTGTTTGGTCTGCGACCTGATCAGATTAAAGTCGTCATACATCCCGAATCAATCATTCATTCATTGGTTCAGTTTGAAGATGGCTCGATGAAAGCACAAATGGGATTGCCCGACATGAGATTGCCTATTCAATATGCAATCTCTTATCCGGAAAGACTTAAATCAGACCTTCCGAGGTTTAACTTTTCAGATTATGCGAAGTTAACATTCGAAGAGCCTGATATTAAAACTTTTCGAAACCTGGCACTGGCTTATGAAGCTTTGGATAAGGGTGGTAACATGCCTTGCATTCTGAATGCTGCCAATGAAGTTGTGGTACATGGATTTCTAAAAGATCAGATCAAATTTATTGAAATGCCCGATGTAATTGAAAAGATGATGTCTGTCATGCCATTTATTAAGAACCCCACGTATGATGACTACGTTAATACAGATAAGGAAACACGAATGCGCGTACACGAATTGATTAAATAAATAAAAGGTTTTAAATTGTTTTTATTACGAAATTAAATTAAAAATGGAAATACTGATTAAAGCGGCACAATTGCTACTTAGCCTATCAATACTGGTAATAGTTCATGAATTTGGTCATTTTATTACTGCGAAGTTATTTAAAACCCGTGTAGAGAAATTTTATCTCTTCTTTGACCCATGGTTCTCATTATTCAAATTCAAAAAAGGTGATACTGAATATGGGATTGGTTGGTTACCACTTGGAGGATATGTCAAGATTTCCGGAATGATGGATGAATCCATGGACAAAGAACAGATGCAACAACCTGCTCAACCCTGGGAATTCAGATCAAAAAAGACTTGGCAACGACTGATTATCATGTTGGGTGGAGTCACGCTAAATGTAGTTCTGGCTTTCCTGATTTATATCTGTATGCTTTGGGCCTGGGGCGAATCCTATCTGCCAACAAAAGAAGCTAAATTCGGAATTGAAGTTGACTCAATCGGTCAACAAATGGGTTTACAGAACGGGGATAAAATCCTGACACTTGATGGCAAAGTAATAGAAGATTTTTATAAAATACCCAGCCACATCATTCTTGATCAGGTTAAAACTATCACTGTTGAACGTGATGGCAAAACTATTGATCTGACTGTTCCCGCCGGAATAGTGGGTAAAATGATCAAACAAAAGAGTGCTTCATTTTTAAATGTAAGAATCCCCTTTGTCATTGAATCTATGGCCAAAAATTCTGGAGCTCATGAAGCAGGGATGCAAAAAGATGATCGGATTTTAAGTCTTGACACGATTAAAACTCCATTTTATGATCAATACAAAGCCCATATAAAATCGTTTTCCGGGAATACGATTAAGATTGGGGTTCTCAGAGGAAAAGATACAGTTTACTGCAATACGAAAGTCAGCAATGATGGCATAATCGGTGCAAAACCCAATGGTATTCTCAAAAATTACTTCACTTTTGCAAAGCGTGACTATTCATTTTTCCAGGCAATTCCGGCTGGTTTCACAAAGACAATTGCGGGCATTGACAACTACTTCAAGCAACTCAGGCTCCTCTTTTCAAAAGAAGTTAAAGCATATGAATCAGTTGGTGGATTTATCAGTATCGGCAATATCTTTCCTGCAGCCTGGGATTGGCAATCATTCTGGAGCCTGACAGCTTTTCTTTCCATCATGTTGGCCATCTTAAATGTACTCCCGATTCCGGCACTGGATGGGGGCCACGTGATGTTCTTACTCTTTGAAATGATTACAGGAAGAAAGCCCAGTGACAAGTTTCTGGAGTATGCACAAATAGTTGGAATGGTACTTTTATTGGCTTTATTGCTTTTTGCAAATGGAAATGATGTGATACGGCTTTTTAAGCATTAATCACTGTTGATAACTATTTCATAAATAATAGAACACAAGCCACCTGGACTATCAAATACCAGGTGGCTTTTTTATATCTTTATGGCCCACTCAATAACCAACTAATTATGAAATGTCAAAATGATTGTGTACGTAGTCTGAACAGAGATGAATTTGACCAATTACTTGTACTTGCTCAACAAGAAGGATGGAATCCGGGTATTAATGATGCTGATAGTTTTTATAATTCTGACCCTGATGGATTCATGGGTTATTATATTAAAGGAAAACTTATAGGCTGTATCTCAGCTGTTGCATATGATGAGGATTTTGGTTTTATGGGATTTTTCATCGTCAAACCTGAATTCCGTGGAATGGGTTATGGTAAGAAATTATGGACTGCCGCATTAAACTATCTGGGAAACTGCAATATCGGACTCGACGGCACCATGGAAATGAAGGAAAAATACGAAGGGAATGGTTTTAAAGAGGCCTATAAAAGCACCCGTTTTAAAATGAATGCCCGAAAATTAGAGACCGCCGGAGAAACAGTTTCACTTAGAAAAGTAAATTTTGCTAACCTGGTAGTATTTGACCATCTCCATTTTCCAACCCGTCGCGATGTTTTCCTTTACAACTGGATTCATCAATCAGAAGGCGAAAGTTTTGCAGTATGTAAAGATGAAAAGATAGAAGGCTACACTTTTGTCCGTAAAGGGCTGGAAGGATACAGAATCGGACCTCTCTTTGCTTTAACACCCGAAGTAGCCGACACCTTATTTTGCAAGGCACTATCATGGATACCTGAGGGATCTCCGGTTTTTTTAGATATACCTGAAATTAATCCGGAAGCATTGAATCTGGTGAATAAATATCACATGGAACCTGGTTTTCGGACAGTTCGCATGTATACCCAGAAAGCCCCATCAATCAATATGAATGGTGTTTATGGTGTTACTAACCTGGAATTAGGCTAACCTATTCTGAACGAACGCATACTGATTGCAGAAGTCACTTCCTCGTAAGTAAAACGAATCTGTTCCTCATCATCTGACAAGGCTAGAGCATAAAGCAAGGGAAGATAATGTTCGGTTGTTGGTACTGCCAAAAGTGCCGATGGTCCTTGTTCTTCGTAGTCAATCAGACTGTTATAGTCTCCTGTCATTATTTTGCCTTTGACCCACTCGTCAAATTCAACTGCCCAATCAAAAGGTGTTTCATCAGGTTTTGACATAAAGAGTCTCAAATTATGGACGATATTGCCACTCCCGATAATCAACACACCCTTATCACGTAGTTCGCGCAATTGTTCTGCAAACTGAAAATGGTAGTAGATTGGTTTACTGTTATCAATGCTCATTTGAAACACTGGAATATCAGCTTCAGGAAACATATGGACCAATACTGACCATGCACCGTGATCAAGACCCCATTTCTGATCTGCCCTCACTTCAGGTATTGCATCTATAATTGCTTCTGCAAAATCGGGAGCTCCTTGAGCAGGATACTCAATATCATACAATTCTTCCGGAAAACCACTGAAATCATAAATAGTTTTTGGAAAGGGGGATGTATTAACATAAGTGCCACGGGTAAACCAATGGGCAGAAATAACCAAAATTGCTTGTGGTTTTTCGGGTAGGGACCGACCCATTTCAGCAAGACTTTGGGTAAAAGCATTATCCTGTATAGCATTTATCGGACTACCGTGGCCTATAAAGAATACTGGCATCTTCGAGCTGGGCAATAAAGAAGGGTATAAATTGCCTGCAATTTTATCATTCATATTAAGGTACTTTATTATGTATAAAAATCTGCATGAAGGTACTTAAAAAAAGTAAAGATAAAATAAGAGAAAAAGTTCAAGATTTTTTAAAATTTTTCTACAATTTTCTAATTATTTTAGACTTATCATTCATGTTCTCTTATTCTATGATAACTTGAATCCAAAAATTAAAGGCCGGGGCACCCTCTGACCTTAATACACAAACACAAACGCAAACTAACCTATATAAAAAATAAATCAACCTGAGATTCAATCATTAGATACTTTTTCATCGAGTGACTCAAAGCCTTTGCCCAAAATTTCACTGGCGTCGACAACAGTCATGAATGCCTGATCGTCGATCTGATGAACAATTTCCATCAGGTGAATTAATTCCCGTCTGGCAACAACAGTAAATATCACCTTCTTCTCAGCCCCGTTATACATTCCGCTACCATGAAGATAAGTGCCTCCCCTTCCAATCTCATCGAGTAATCGTTCACGGATAATATCATGTTTATCGGAAATGATAAATACTGTCTTATCATCGGAAAAACCGGTTAAAACGAAATCGATTACCTTACCCATGATAAAAATGACCAGCCATGAATAAAGCGGTATTTCGATATCTCTGAATGCAATATATCCGATCAATACAATTACTCCATCGACAATTACCTGTGCTCTTGACAAGGAAATACGCATATGTTTACTCATCAGCTGAGCAATCACATCAGATCCGCCAACTGTAGATTTGGTTTTAAAAACCATTCCTACGCCCAATCCGAGTAAAACCCCACCGTAAATTGTGGAAAGAAGTGCAGTATGAACAATTTGGATATCACCATTGATATAAGTGAGCAACCATGTAAAAAAAGAGGTCAGTATTACACCCCAGAAAGTACGAAAGAAAAATTTCCAACCAAAATTATATACCCCGATAGCAACCAATGGAATACTAAATACAAAAGCTAAAGCGCCGGTATTCAGTCCGAACAAATGGTGCAACACAATAGCAATACCATATACACCTCCCGGGACAATTTTGAAAGGTGAAATAAAATAAACATATGCAACAGCCATGCAGAAAGTTCCACCAAGAATCAAAGCATACGATTTAAGCAACTTTGATGAAAACAGATGAGAGATACTGATATTGTTCATGGTTTAGTTATTTTGTACTGTCTTCATATTCTGCTACTTTCTCACCCAAAGACTTAAAACCTTCTCCGAGAATTTCATGTGCATTCATTACAGTAACAAAAGCACGGGGATCAATCTGATGAATGAATTCCTGCAAAATTGCAACTTCTCTTCTGCTAACCACAGTAAAAATGATCGTCTTCTCTTCTCCTTTAAACATTCCCCGGCCTGGAATATAAGTCCCTCCACGTTCCATATCGACAATGATTTTTTCTCTGATCAATTCGAAACAATCTGAAACAATCAGTAGCGTTTTATCATAGGTAATTCCATCAAGTACAACATCAATCACTTTGCCGGTTACAAAAATGACTATCCAGGAATAGAGCGGTATACGCCAGTCCCGAAAAACAATTACACCCAATAACACAATGACAGAATCAACATAAATCATCAATGTACCCAATGGCAATCGGGTGTATTTGGCAATGATCATTGCAATAATGTCTGACCCTCCGGAAGTTGCTTTTGCTTTAAAAATCAGGCCCAGACCGAATCCAATCATGACACCGCCAAAAACACAACCCATAAAAACTTCATTTTTCAAGCCCAGAGGATCCTCGTTTCCAACAAATAAAGTAAGCATGTCCATGAAAACCGATGATAGCACAAAACCAACAACCGTTTTCACACCGAATCTGGGACCTAATATCTTAATACCAATAATTGTGAGTGGCACATTAAGTATCAAACCAAACAATCCGACAGGAAAACCACCATCAGGACTGAGTTCTTTCGGAAAAATACCGAGCGTGAGGTGATGCACAACAATGCCGATTCCATAAACACCACCCGGAACAATGTCATACGGGTTGATGAAAAACACAAATCCGGCAGCAAGAATAAATGAACCCAAAACAGTTAAACCATAAGCTATAAACCACTTACGTGAAAACAATTTGTCTTTGTATAGTAAATCAGCCATTACATATTTGTTTATTTACCTATCCTGAAAAATCGTGCAAAGGTATGAACTTTTCGGGTATAAAAATTCAGGCTGAATATCCAAATGAAAATATTATTTAAGGCTTCTGAAATTTGATTTTTGCATTTTTAAAATTTCCTTTCCTAACCAAAAACAACTTGAAATTCATGACACGGCAATGCCAATACAGTCGGATGATTTAGAGATAACCTATATATAACCTATATATAATCGGTATATATTCTATGTATAATCTGTAGCTAAGGTATAGGATATATACTGATTATCCCCTCAATATTTAATGAGTATATCTCTTTTATTACTCAATAGTAACTTCAGCATTATGAAATCATGTTTCGCTGTTTCAGTTATATTCCATTTCTGACAATTCTATACTGGTTTTACCTGGAATTCTGATTAATATTCTTTCGTTTAGAATGTTGAAAATAAGAAGTGATAATAGTATTTTCCCCCGGGAAGAGGTTACTGAAAATGTGTGAAATATGTAATTATAAATAATAATTGTGTAACGCTTTTGCTCACACAAAGACTTATTTTTAGTGAAAATAAAATTATGAAAATAACTGGAATTTAATTGATGGTAATTGGAATAGGGTTAACACTTTTTACAGAGTTTACCTATTTTACTAAAGAGAAAATTGTTGATTTTGGTGGAATTGAAATCAGTAAAAAATTATGTCTTTATAAAATTCATTTTCCCTGTGAAAACGCGATTTGAGTTTCTATCTATTTCGGCATCAACTTCGCAGATGAATTCTTTAAACTTTCCAAATCTAAACATTTCATTTCAACTTTAAATGGTGATTGGTAAAAGTTCAAAAAAACAATCAACGACCCCGTGAAATGGCATTACCTTTTTGGATTATTTGGATTAAGTATGTCGGGCTTTCTTAACTGACAATATCAAATGAAAAACACGAAACATTACATCAGACTACATTTAATGTATCTGTTAATCGCAGGTAGTATTTCTATTTTATCTAGTTATATTCTATTTAATATCAAATATTTAAAACATATTCTTGCATCATTTAGATCTGAATTAAAGTCAATATGGACTTGTCTGAAAGTGTCAGAAAACAAAAGAGAAAATCTAAAATTCCTTTTTAATTTATTCCTTTTGAGTTCACATTATTACAAGACAAATAAGTCATCCAAAAACATTAATAATTTAAACAATACCTTTAATTTTCAGCCGAAAATCAGACAGCAAATCACTTCACTATCAGTATTCAAACAAAAAAACAATTTATTTATACCATTTCATTACGGAAGTTTCCCGGGTTATGTATTTATTATAAACATACCATGAAACATATGAGAAAATTTATACTTGGTATTTTCTTAATACTTCAGATTATTGTTCTGTTTGGACGGACTGCTCCACTCGTGTCAAAAGAGGTCATTACAGGTAAAAACGAAAAAATAAATGGATTTAAATATCTGAATCTATCCACATTTACATCTATATTCAATAAAGATAATTTATTTACAACAGCTACCTCAGAATTTACACCTTTAGTAGGAAATTTCAACTCCTTTTTTGCTGAAAACAACAAATGGAAATCCGGATTAAATAAATTCCATATTGATGCCCCTCCTCCTGAAAATCTCTATATTACTGTTAAAGTAATTCCTCAAAACGGAGGGATTATTACAAGTACTGCTAACGCTACTTATGTTTTTGATACAGCTACCGGCGTTGGTGTTGGCACTTATCACAACGATAATCGTGGCGAAGGCCTTACGGCTGTTCCTAATCCGGGATGCAAATTCTCATATTGGTCTTATAACCTGACGAATGACACTGTACTCATCGGTAATGTTCCGGCAGGCAATAGTTTCCACGTCAAAGATTTTATCAAGGCAATTACAGATAGCAATGCCATAGTTTATGCACACTTTAATTATATTGTTACTGCAACACCTAATATTCCGGGTAGTGGGACAATAACCGGGACGGGTAATTTTTCCGGTAACACAGGTGATTATGCCCCGGGAACCAACGCATCACTGACAGTCACACCCGCTCTGGGTTATGTATTTGTAAACTGGACTGAGAAAGGAATTCCAATTTCTGGTTCACCAACTGTAATGCTTACTGTTAATAGTCCCCGAACGCTGGTTGCCAACTTTAAACCATTCACTTACAGCCTGACAGCAACTGCCAATCCAACTCCGGGTGGTTCAACGACAGGATCCGGGAATTACACCCCTACTACAAACGTACCCTTTACAGCTACTCCGGCAACCGGCTATAATTTTGTTAACTGGACTGAAAATGGTATTATTATTTCAACCATTACTAATTTCACTGCAACAGCGAATAAGGACAGAACTTTTGTTGCTAACTTTACTCCAAAGCAATACACTATTTCTGCTAGTGTTATGCCATCAGGAACAGGTACAATAACAGATGGTATTTTGAGTGCTGCCCCTACTTTTAGTAAAATGTTTTCTTATGGTGATAGTGTTACACTCATTGCAAATCCATCTTCTTTATATGAGTTTGTCAGTTGGACAGAAGCAGGTGTTGTAGTCTCCAATTCTTCTACTTACAAATTTATTACCACAAAAGACAGGACACTGGTAGCCAACTTTAAGTTCAAGACTTATACTGTTCTTGCAAGTGTCACTCCCTTAGGCAGTGGAACCATCGCGGGGACTGCTCCATTTAGTTTTAGTGTTGCCAGTGGATCGGGTTCTGCGATTTATAATGATGGTGACAACGTAACGCTCACTGCTACTGCGAATACAGGATATGACTTTATCAGTTGGACCGAGACTGATATGGTTGTTTCAAATACTCCGGCCCTTAACTTTACTGTAAACGGGAATAGAACACTGGTAGCCAACTTCAAACTAAAGGTATATACTGTTCTGGCAAGTGTCGCTCCTTTAGGTAGTGGAATCATTTCGGGGACTACTCCATTTAGTTTTAGTGTGGCCAGTGGTTCAGGTTCTGCCATTTATAATCATGGGGACAATATAACACTGACCGCCACTCCAACTACAGGCTATGACTTTGTCAGTTGGACAGAGACAGGTGTGGTTATTTCAAATACTCCGGCACTTAACTTTACTGCAAATGGGAGTAGAACACTGGTGGCCAACTTCAAACTCAGGACTTATTCCATCACGGCTTCTGTTTTGCCCTCAGGGTCCGGAACCATTTCTGATAGTCTCATCAGTGCTACTCCTAATTACAGCAGGACTTTCTCCCACGGTAACAATGTCTCTCTGACCGCTTCCCCGGCAATGGGTTATGACTTTGTCAACTGGACTGAAGCCGGTGTCGAAGTTTCTTCTTCTGCCGTCTACAGTTTCATTGCAACCCGGGACAGGACGTTGGTTGCCAACTTCAAAATCAGGACTTACTCTGTCCTGGCAAGTGTCGCGCCTTTAGGTAGTGGAACCATTTCGGGGGCTGCTCCATTTAGTTATAGTGTGGCTAGTGGTTCAGGTTCTGCTATTTATAATCATGGGGACAATGTAACACTGACTGCCACGCCAACTACAGGTTATGACTTTGTCAGCTGGACAGAGTCTGGGGTGGTTGTTTCAAGTACTCCGGCACTTAACTTTACTGCAAATGGGAGTAGAACACTGGTGGCCAACTTCAAACTCAGGACTTATTCCATCACGGCTTCTGTTTTGCCCTCAGGGTCCGGAACCATTTCTGATAGTCTCATCAGTGTTACTCCTAATTACAGCAGGACTTTCTCCCACGGTAACAATGTCTCTCTGACCGCTTCCCCGGCAACGGGTTATGACTTTGTCAACTGGACTGAAGCTGGTGTCGAAGTTTCTTCTTCTACCGTCTACAGTTTCATTGCAACCCGGGACAGGACGTTGGTTGCCAACTTCAAACTAAAAGTATTTACTGTTCTGGCAAGTGTCATGCCACTAGGTAGTGGAACCATTTCGGGGACTACTCCTTTTAGTTTTAGTATGGCCAGTGGTTCAGGTTCTGCCGTTTATAATCATGGGGACAATGTAATGCTCACAGCAACTCCAACCCCCGGAGATGAGTTTGTAAACTGGACAGAGGGAAGAATACCAATATCATCAAATCCAAACTTGATATTCAACGTATACGCAAACAGAAACCTTGTAGCTAATTTTAGAAAGGCAATATATACCATAACCGTCACTGCTAACCCCCAAATAGGTGGAGCAGTTAAAGGTGGTGGAATGTTTGAAGATCAAACAAACATTACAGTTACTGCAAAACCTGCAACGGGCTACTCTTTTGAGAATTGGAGTGAAAACGGAAGTTGGGTTTCCGATAACCCCAATTACAGTTTTACGGTCACAAGTAATCACAATCTGGTAGCAAACTTTCAGCTTTTAAATCAATATACTATTACAACAATAGCATCACCAGCCGAAGGAGGTGTTATAACCGGAGGTGGTCCCTATTATTCTGGCACAGCAGCTAAATTAACTGCTACACCAAATAAAGGATATAAATTTATCGAATGGACCGAGGGTGGAACTCAAGTTTCAGCCGACTCGTTATATAGCTTTATCGTTCTGGGGAACAGGACGCTTACAGCTGTTTTTCAAAAAGACACTTATACTTTAACGGGAAGCGCCAATCCACTCATTGGTGGAACACTCACAGGAACCGGTCCTGTCTCAGTCATAACAGGAAGTGGCACCAATACGATTTCAGGCACCTTTAACTTTGGGGATTCAGTAACAGTGACTTCAACTCCTTCCAGTGGATTATACACATTTGTCAACTGGAGTGATGATGGGAATATGGTATCTTTAAACCCGACTTATACTTTTATTATCAGCAAAAACCATCACTTGTTAGCGAACTTTAAAAAAGCAGATGAGTTTTTTATTACTACCATTATTAATCCGTCTGCAGGTGGATCAGCAATTGGTGGTGGATATTATAATTTGAATAACTGGGCAACACTTACAACCACACCTGCAGATGGTTATGTCTTTGTTAAATGGACGGTTAATGATAGTACTGTTATTGATTCAACAGGTCATCCAGCCGGTACTACCTACAGATTTCTTGTCACACATGACAGTACATTTACTGCAAACTTTGCACCTAAGGCCTTTACAGTAAAGGCAACTGCTTCACCTACAGAAGGTGGGTCAATATCCGGAACAGGTTTTACTTATTATGTAACAAACGGTATCGGTTCAGGAAACTACAATTTCAATGATAAGGTGACGCTAACCGCAGTCCCTTCAACTGGTTATGAGTTTGTCAAATGGGTAGAACAGGATGATTCTATTTCTATTATAAAAGATGCATTCGGCATACCTGCTACTGAGATCTACTCATTTACAGTTGATAAAGACAGAGATATTAAAGCCATTTTTGTTAAAAAAACATATCAGATACGGGCTACTACAAATCCCAGTGAAGGAGGTACTATTGTCAAAACAGGTACATCTACAGGTACAACTTCTTTTAATGCATCTTATGAATATGGAAATCCGGTAATGATCACTGCCATACCTGCTCCCGGTTATGAATTTACAGGCTGGATAAATGCAGATAAAACTGATATTTCAGGAGATCCGACCGTAACAGATTTATCTTTCACAGCCGTAGAAGACAGGACACTAATTGCAAACTTCAAATTAATAACTTTTACAATCAATGCTAATGCATCACCCGCATATGGTGGTACCGTTTCAGGTTCAGGTATTTATCATTATGGTGAAAATGTAATATTGATTGCAACTCCTGCCGTGGGTTATGAATTTGTAAATTGGACTGAAGATGACACCGGTTTGAATGTCTCTACGACGGAATACTCTTTCATAGCAGATAAAAACAGGACACTTACTGCTAATTTTATTAAAAAGACATATCTGATAAAAGCAACTACCAATCCTACAGACGGTGGAACCGTTACTGATGGTGTTGAAAGTGCTGCAACAAGTTTCAGCAAGACCTTTACTTTCGGGGATAACATCACCATGACTGCCACTGCTTCTCCCGGTTATGACTTTGTCAACTGGACGGAGGATGGGACGAGTCTGAATGTCACTACTGCAAGCTACTCCTTCTCTGTTGACAAACCCAGAGATATTAAAGCCAACTTTGTCATAAAGACTTTCCTGATCAAGGCCGTCACAAATCCTACAGAGGGTGGGATGCTTACCGACGGGATTGAGAGTGCCGGCACAAGTTTTAGTAAGACTTTTACATTCGGAGATAATGTCACCCTGACAGCCACTGCCTCTTTTGGGTATGAGTTTGTCAACTGGACTGAAGATGGTACAGCCCTGAATGTCTCTACTGCAAGCTACTCTTTCATCGTTGACAAACCCAGAGAAATTAAAGCCAACTTTGTCAAGAAGACTTATCTGATCAAGGCTATCGCCAACCCTTCAGAGGGTGGAACGGTTACTGACGGAATAGAAACT
>Ga0209748_1000110_pt1 | contig 50397 bp, 52 predicted proteins | sample BarGraIncu00421A_FD_185490 | JGI IMG/M metagenome (GOLD analysis project Ga0209748, IMG submission 185490) | Arctic peat soil microbial communities from Barrow, Alaska - Barrow Graham LP Incubations 004-21A (SPAdes) (version 2) | ecosystem: Environmental > Terrestrial > Soil > Wetlands > Peat... | reverse complement strand
TTGTATCGTCATTTCCCTGCGTTGTCAAGCTGTTTGTTTGTTTTATTTTGTTTTTATCTGGTTCTGTTTCGCTGCCCCATTTGAGACAACTTTTAAAGTATACCCTTCTTAATTCTCTGTGTCAATGCTTTTTTTATTTTTTATATCTGCATGGTTAATCTGCTATAATTCCCACCTACTGTCATAGCTAAGACAGTATGCTTTAGTTTTTTTCACTCTAGGACTTCAAACTTTTGCAGTTCATCTGATATTATTCTTCCTTGTTTGTTAATCCTTGCCCCCACAATCCTAAATCAAACAAAATCGGTGTCAGGCTTAATGCCTCATGAGTCAGAGAATATTCCACTTTTGGAGGTATCTCATTATATGCTTCCCGATGAACGATGCCGCACTCTTCCAATTCCCTTAAAGAACTGGTTAACATATTGCTGGTAATCCCCTTGATTTGCCTTTTCAATTCATTATAGCGAACCGTTTGATTTCCTAAAGTACAAATAATGGGAAGTTTCCACTTTCCATCAATTAGTTTGAGTGCATGTTTAATCATACATCCCACTGGGTTAGCACATTTCTTATCATTATCCGGTCTACCATTAAAGACTGAACACGTTTCACCGTTGATGCACTGGTTATTTTCCATTATTATCTCCAATACTCTGAAATTTCTTAGTTAGTTACTATTTTCTGCCTACTTGTTTTCTATTTTGTTATTGATATAATCATATAAGATCATACAAAATAAATCAATGTTTACCAGGAGGTAAAGATGAACGAAGTTATTAATTATCTCAATGAATGCGGTGTATTTTTTATCAGCACCGTTGATGGCCGCAAACCTAAGGTTCGCCCTTTTGGATTTGCAATGGACTATAACGGAAAAGTTTGCATCTGTACCAGTAACAAGAAACCATTTTTTAGTCAAATTAAAGTTAATCCATCTGTGGAGATCTGTGCTTCAAAAGGTGCCAAGTGGATGCGTTTATATGGGGATGCTGTTGTTTGTACCACATCTGCATCTCAGGCAAAAGCTTTAGAGGTTATGCCAATGTTGTCAGGCATGTACTCAGTGGGAGATGGCTCATTTGAAATCATTGCACTTGATAATGCCATTGCCGATTTTAACACCATGACTGGTGAACATCATCAAGTTATTCTTTAATTTTATTGTATTCCCCCATAAAGAAAAAGGCGATCAACAAATGATAAGCAAGATTATATCAATACGCTTTTAAATTGACGTTGGTTGAAAAATGAAGTCGTGCAACTCAGTCTCCGCTACGCTACGCCTTCGTCGCGCCAGTCGCCAGATGGCTCCTGGCTAAAAAAATAAAGAAGATATAAAAACCCAAGTAAACTTGATTTTTATATCTTCTTTATTTTTTTGCCGCATGGCTCGTTGTTTCGCGCAAAATAAAAGCCCCGCTACGTCCTATCCTCCCAGGCAGTTACCCACCAAGTACTTTCGGCGCTGGAAGACTTTACTGCTGTGTTCGGTATGGGAACAGGTGTGGCCCTTCCGCCATCGTCGCGAGACTAATTAACTTTATTTAATTTAATTTACTTGAACAGTATACTTCCTTTTCAAACCCTTGTCAATCTTTTTCTTTTAAAATCTTTTCCAGGATTGCCATGAGTTTTTCTTCGCAACTTTCAATTGTAAAATTTTCTTTCTTTAAATAGTCAAAATAGGTTCTGGATCTGGCAATGGTGATGAGGGATGCACCTCTTACAAGCCGTTTAAAAATGCCGAATTTTTCGGGATTGTATTCAAAATTCTCAAGGACTGAAAAATAATCCAGATCAATATCGAGAATAAAGGCTTCCTCTTCCAAGCTTTCAACTGAAAAGTCAGCCTCTGAGAACATCGTGTCTTCAAGACTCCCAAAATTATTTTCAGCCACTAAATAGTGGTGACCTTTCGGATATTGATGCTTTTCCATACAGTTAATCATATGGTAATCTTTTAAGTACCCCAAAGTCATGGCTGTATTAATATGCTCATCGTTTCGCATTACATCCATGACTGTTTCTATGGTTTTAAGATTTAATGGATCAATGGTTGCCATCACTTTTTTTTGAAACTTAGCTACCAGAACCTCTTCTCTATCCGGATCCATTGCCATTGCTTTCTGGGTGGCATACAGCCAGAAAGGCGGATTGGTATCGGGATGATAGTCAATACTTACCAAAGTATAAGCTTTACTCGTTTCTTGAGATAATTTTCCCCAAATCAAAAGGGTATATTGGTGATCATCCACCACCAGGATCTTTTTATCTCGATAAATCGCAGCCTTCGGATGCAGGTTATTTTGGGTTATTGCTATGATCAATGACTTGGCAAGGGGAAAATCATCAACTTTCAATCGATGTAAGAACGCACTCTTAGTTTAGTTCCCATTGACACGCAAATTTTTCGACAGGCGTCCTGGTCTTCTTCTGATAATATGTTCACAATGGTAAAAACGACATTGGTATGGGCTTTCGCCAGACGTCCAAAGTCAATTAGTGCATCAAAGGCATTATCAAAAATAGGCCGACAAAGGGCATCATACTCATTTCTGTTTTTTGCATTGAGACTAATAGAAACTGTATCAACGGCTCCGTCTAATTGCGGCGTCATATCTTTTTTAAAAATGAGGTTGCCATGACCATTGGTATTAAGACGTATTTTAATGGGATAAATTTTTTTAACTGCCTTTGAAACCCTACATATTTCGTCCAGTCGATAAGAGGGTTCACCATAACCGCAAAATACCAGTTCATTATATTTATTAAGTTTTCTTTTTAAAATATCTTCGAATATTTCCTCTTCAGTAGGTTCTCTTTCCAGCCATAGCTCATCCACACCATTTACCGTAGGTTCATCCTTTCGAATACAGAAAGCGCAGGCGTTGCTGCATCGATTAGTTATATTTACATATAAGGATCTTCCGAATTCATAGGTAATCGTCATTTTATTTTCTCCTAATTCATTTTTCGTTCATATATAAAAGAGGTTATCCTCTAAAAGTTCTCTATATATTAAAATCTGTATAATTTTATAGTAAGAAGATACTAATATTTTACCATATTTATTTAGAAAGTCAAAAAAAAAGGTTGTTTTCCCTTGCATTTTTAAGAAAAAAAGCACACTTATAGACATTTCTGCCAACCTCATGTACTTCTATCTGTTTGCTATTTAAATTTTTGAATCCGGTAAGTGGATATTCCCTGAGGTAAGGTCATTTCAAAAAGCTTCTTTCCACTGGTAAAATCAACTTCTGTGAGGGCTGCCAGTCCATCCGTATTATCTCCCCAGCCAATGGTATATACTTCCCGACCATCGCCGACCTTCTGGGCACTTCCCCCATCCATTGTGGTGTGTCCCGGGATTTTGTATTCCTTGTATTCAAGAACTTTTTTATTTACTTCGTCTAACTTTAATTTTAATATGCGGGTTTGTCCTGAATTATTGCCATCGTCAAAAACAGTCAGATAGCCATCATCTGTTAATCTTACATAATTCTGTTTCGATGTTTTTTGATCTTGGGTGAGTCCAAATTCATCCCCTGCTCCTGAAAGCTTCCAGAGGATAGCCCCAGTTTCTCGATTGATTTTCATAATCGTGTCTAAGTTTCGAAAAGAACATATGAGGTTGTTATCCACCGGATCAATGGTCATCGAATTAAAATTTGCATAATCCGGACTTTGATTAGTCACATTTCCGTAATCATTGTTTTCTGTACTGAGTGCATACAGTTCAGGGTGAGCGTCTGATGTAAACTCAAAAATAACTTTGTCATCTTTCACTTCCTGAATAAGGGTTTGCACGACCTTTGAGCCCATTGGATTTGGGGCCAGGGCGGCTGGAATATTGTTTACAAATTTCAGTTGATAGGCTGAAACGATATAGTGATCATCGTTAATTAAGATAAAATCGTGTCCATCGACCGGATCTCCCACTTTTGCATTTTCGCTTCCTAACAGGGTAATTGTTTTAATTTCACGATAATTCTCGTCGAGGATCACTCGTTCTCCAAGGCTGTTATTAGAAAATGCACTGCCATCAGTACCCGGATATGATCGTTGATAGCTATATCTTATCTTGCCATCTTCAAGAACATGCTTTTTAAAGTCCCAATAGGTTTCACCCTTGGCTTTATCCAAAGATTTTGCAATATAATAAATAACCTCTCCTTTGGAATTGAGTTCGTAAAGCACGGCGCCTCCGGATTTAAGGGTGGCATAATAATTCCCATCATAGGGACTCTCTCCTGTGGCAATCATCTGCGGCAATTGGGATGACAGGGTTCTCAAATAGATGATCCGCTTATCTTTTTCATAACCAACTTCAATTTTAATGAGTTCTCCTGATGACAATTGATCCAATTTGAGTTCAATTGTATTCCCTGCGCCAATGCCTTTATCGTTAATCTTTACAGTGGCACCCACTTCATTTTTAAGTTTAATTGTATTTGGAGTGACTGAGCTTAAACTGACCGCATCATAAGTGGCGCCATTATCTGCCAATGGCAGTTCAACATTAAATCCGTTGATTTCAAGGTTAAGGGTTTTATCTGACATCAGTGTATTATCCCTGCCTGCATAGGCCAGGGTAAAACTGACTAAAATGATTAAAAGCACTGCAACACCGATTGAAACAATTATAAATTTTCTCGAACTATCCATATATTCTCCTTCTTTTTCAAAAACATTATCTTATAGATCTCTTAAAATTAGCACTATTTTTCTTTTTAAGAAAAGCACCGTTAACTCCTCGGATTTTTTTAATATATAAAACAAGGTGGGAAAGCGTGACAAATATCAAAAATCCAACCTATAATACCACAACCTTAATATTTAAGCCTGATTCCACAAAAAAAATTAATTTTAAACTTATTATATGCATTGTCCTATTGTAACGCATTCTTCCCAAAAGGTAAATACTCCCTTTTGTTTTAATATAATCCTTTTTAATGCATATTCAGGCTTTTGCATATTTTAATGGCTATGATAAAATAATCCTTATGGAGGCTCTTCAATGAAAAAAATACTTTTACCTTTAATCGCCCTGCTTTTTTGCATTCTTATTCTATTTTCAGGATGTCAAACTTTATCATCACTCAATAAATCCTTTACACCCCAGGATTCCCTGGCTGTTCATTACCTGGATGTCGGTCAGGGAGATGCCATTCTTCTGGTGGACAAAGATGATACCATGCTCATCGATGGCGGAAATCCGGAAAACGGACCGGATATTGTTAATTATCTTAAACGTATAGGCATCTCCCAATTGGATTATGTCGTAGCGACTCATAATCACAACGACCATGCCGGAGGCTTAGCCGATGTTGTTGCTAATATTGATGTATCGAATTTATACGTAACCCATTCCGAAGAAACAACGGCGTCTCAGAATATCATTAAAGCAGCTAACAATAAAAACGTACCCATTTCAACCCCTGCACCGGGAACCACACTTAACTTTGGTGGATCTGCCATTGTTTTTTTAGGACCTCTTTCCCTTCATGAAAACGTCAACGATGATTCCCTGGTGTTCAAGGTCACCCGTGGCGGAAATCGCTTTCTTTTCACCGGTGATATGGCGAGGGCCGCTGAACAGGAACTTCTTTCCCAAAACCTCGATCTTGAAGCGGATGTCTTAAAAGTTGGTCACCATGGCAGTTCAACCTCAACCGGCTATGTGTTTCTTCGTGCTGTGAATCCCCGGTACTCAGTTATTTCCTGTGGTGCTGGCAATGATTATGGTCACCCTCACGAAGAGACTTTAAGCCGACTCAACGATATTGGGTCAACGGTTTTTCGTACAGACCTTCTGGGAACGGTCATCGCAACCAGCCGGGGGGATCAGTTAACCTTTAATAAAACAGGCATTTCCCCAACTCAGGAATATCAGGTTGTGGACAATGGGCTTGTTTCAATGCCAAATCAAGAGACTCCGGAAACAAACAGCGATCCTGTTTCAGCGTCCTTTATTGGCAATCGGAATTCAAAAGTCTATCATTTACCCACCTGCCCCAGTTTACCCAGGGAATCCAACCGGGTCTATTTAAATAGCTTTGAAGAAGCTCTCGAACAGGGTTTCACGCCCTGCGGCGTCTGCAAGCCACCAAGCTAGCATTCACTTAATTGTAGATTTTAACAGACAAAAGGCATGATACGATGAAAAAATCATCGTATCATGCCTTTTGTATTGGAAAGATTTTTGTTTTTCAGTTTTTTTTAATCCTTATAAGGGTTATACTGTGATCCGACGATAAAGGGTTACGACCTTATCTTGTGTGATCAATTGGTATTTTTCAGCAAGAATATCATAAATTTTTTGATTCGTTTGTTTATTATTTGCCATGACAATCCATTTTGGAGGATTTTTTTCAAGCATCTCATTGGTCGCACTAATGACGTTGGGATCGTATAATCCCCACCATTCCTGCAAGGTAAAATACTTGTAACATGGCATGATATCTGTCATTATAAACCAACCAGCCGGAACAGAATAACCCAGAACACTGTTACGGTCTGCTAACGGAATTAAATTTGCAGTACTCAGGGCGGTATCATAATATTCTTTTTGAGGTTGCTTGATTAACAAGTCAGCATTATCTTGAGCGGCAAAATAGGACAGACTCAAATAGATGCCGCTTGTTGTAAGAAATAATGTGAGTACACCAATCGTAATAATACGATGTCCCTTTTGCCACAGCTCTTTTCCTTTTTCAAGGGTAAGATCAATAAATAAAACGATCCCCAACACAAAACAGGGGGTTGTTAAAATAAAATAATGATAGTAGTTTCCTCCCATTGACAGTGAAAAAAAGGTCACCGTGGAAGCAACGGTTAATAGTAATCCAATGGTTTTTTTCTCTTTTTTTAAACAGTAGTAAATTCCCATGACCCCTGAAAATATAACCGGCGATACGTAATAAAAGAAATAGAGAAGATCTGCTGCGGTTGTGATTCCTTTTGCAGTCTCTGCATACTTAAAATTAAAAAGGAAGGTTGCATAGAGCATTTCTCCAAAAGCATTATTCATTAAGAAATATATGGCGATTCCCGAGAATATGAAAATTGAACCACTCAGGAAGGCTAACGCATTATCGAAAAAATTCCGATACGCTTTGTTAATGAGCAGATGGATCATGATAACCAATACTATGGCACCAATGAGCACTGCATTATTTAATCGAATAAATATAATGAGGGTAAAACAGATCCCATAAATCAAAGCGAAAAGCGGCGGATGTTGTGCTTTTCCATTTGATTCTCCTTTAAGCGACTTCAGTGATAAATAAAGTGGCAGAAAAAGAAATGGCAGGCTATATTCCTCGGTTAAATTTCCACCCTCAAAAGTAACGGTTAAAATTAATAAGAAGAAAATAATCGGAATCCATGACCATTTTTTGTTTAAAAACAACTGTCCGATTTTAAAAATCAAAGTAAGATTAGCCACCATGAAAACCCATTGAATGAAAAAATTGCCCAAACGATTTGGCATGATCAACCACCCAAAGGCTTCTATAAAAAACAAAATAGGACCTTTATGATCAAATAAATCCAGGTATGGCATATACCCTTTTGTAATTCCTTTTCCAATGAGCATAAATAGCGAGGAATCTAAAACCCCAAAATTATTGCTGAATAATGGACTGGTTGAATAAGAATAAAAAAGTAAAAAAACGAATGCAATGAAAGACAGCACTCCATAATGTACTATTACCTTTTTTTTTGAATTCATTTAATTATGCTCCTTCACAATGTAAATGGGTCGTTTTTTTGTTTCCAAATAGGTTCTTGCCATGTACTGGCCCAATATACCAATGCAAAATAATTGAATGCCACCAATAAAAAAGATGATACACACCAGCGACGGCCAACCAAAAGCTGAACCATGCCACATCATTTCCCTGATAATAATGACCACTATGGCTAAAAAGGATAAGACGAAAAAAATAAATCCTGTCACTGAGGCTATGGCCAGCGGCGCCGTGGAAAAAGAAATGATCCCTTCTAAGGAATAAAGAAACAATTCCCAAAAAGACCATTTTGTTATTCCCGCAACACGTTCTACATTTTCGAATTCGATCCACTTCGTATTAAAGCCAACCCATTCAAAAATTCCTTTTGAAAAACGATTATATTCTCCAACCTTTAAAATCGCTTCTACCATCGGCCGCTTCATCAGCCGGAAATCCCGGGCCCCCTCCACAATATCTGTTTGAGAAATTTTATTGATAAACCGATAGAAAGCCTTAGCAAAAAAAGAACGTATGAAAGGTTCTCCTTGTCTGGTTGTCCGACGGGTTGCCACACAGTCGTATTCATCGGTAAGAAGTGTTTCATACATCAGGATTAGTAATTCCGGAGGATCCTGTAAATCAACATCCATAATAGCCACATAATCTCCGGTGGCATGATTAAGCCCAGCATAAATGGCTGCTTCTTTTCCGAAATTTCTGGAAAAGGATAGGTATTTTATGCGACTGTCTTTTTCACTGAGATTTTTTATCACCTTTAATGTTTCATCCTTAGAACCATCATCTATAAAAATAATTTCAAAGTTCACCTCTGATAATCGAAGAATAACCTCTTTAATAAGGGCGTTATAACAAATGGGTATGGCCTCCTCTTCGCTATAACAAGGAATAATAATACTTATTTTTTGTTTTTCCATAGCTCTTCACTTTCACAATCGTTAGAATACTAACTTTTTCCGGGTATCGTGTCATTATAAAAGACTTTCCTTTAAAATGAATTACCATTGATTATAACACGAACAAAATAGAAAAAGAAACTCCCCCGATGATCTAAATTTTAATTCCTTATTTATTAAGGTTTGAAAACATTTCCGACCTCAACAATAAAGGCCGGAAGGCTCACGCTTTTGTGGTAAGACTTCCGGCCTTTTGTTTTTATTCCCTTAAGCTTCTTTGTATACATCCGCATGAATAAACGGTGCCAGGCGTTTTGCCAATACCACACTTAGCCCAATTTTAATGATATCAGCCGGTAGTGTCATCAGCAATCCCGATACCATTAATGCTCCAACCCCCATCGGGGTATTGAGGTAATAATTGGCAATGAAGTAGTACCAGGTTAAGCCCAGTGCATAGATCACCGCTGTTCCGGCAATCGCCGCCAAAATCAATCGAAGCATTGATGGCTGCGTTTTTCTTTCCGCTATCCATCCGGTTACAAAGGCTCCCAGAGCAAACCCGATGATATACCCGAAGGTTGGGTGGAATACATAAGCCAGGCCCCCGCCACCGGAAAATACTGGAATCCCTGCCAAACCCACAAAGATATAAACAAGGACAGATACCAATCCAGCCCTTGAACCCAGTAGTAAGCCCGCCAATAACACAAAAATGATTTGAAGGGTAAAGGGAATCCCCGGAAGCGGAATTTTAATTAAAGCTCCCACTGCAATAAGGGCTGTAAATAGTCCACATAGAATCAGCGTTCGTATAGTTAATGGTTTTCTTTCTATCATTTTCTTTATTCCATCTTTCTAATCGTAATTTCACCTGAATTTATAGTCTCTAACTCTCCGGCTTCATTTTCAACAATCAAGCCGCCATCTTCACTAATATCAACAGCCCGGGCAAAAGACCAATTATTCTGTTGATGCACTTTTATTTTATGACCTAATACCATGGACCGTTTCTTATACTCTTCTAAAAAGTCGCGATTTTCTAAATCTTCACATAATTCTAAAACCGCATTAATGATTTCGCCAGCTAAACGGTTTCGGGTAAGAAGATCTGGTTTTTCTTCAAATAATGATCCGGCGATTTCTATTAGATCCGCTGGGAAATTATTTTCCGGCAGTCTGAAATTCAAACCGATTCCGATGATTACACATTCCACCAAACCGGTTTCAAAATTAGTGACCGCCTCGGTGAGAATGCCACAAATCTTTTTATCGTCTAAATAAATATCGTTAACCCATTTAATTTGAAGATCCTTATTTGCGACTTTTTTAATGGCGCGACATACCCCTACCGATGCTGCTGTTGTAACCAGTACAGCCTTGTCGGCATATACATTGGGACGTAAAATAAGACTCATATAAATGCCACTGTTTGCCGGAGAAAAAAAACGACGGCCTAATCGTCCCCGGCCCTGGGTTTGTTCTTCTGAAATGATCACGGTACCCTGGATTGCTCCATCCAAGGCCATTTTCTTTGCCACCTGATTGGTTGAGCCAATGGTTTTATAGGCTTCAATGATTATTTCCTGATTTTGGGGGCCAAGCCACTGGCGTATCCCTTCAAAAGAAATAACATCTGACCCGGTCTCCAGACGATACCCTTTATTGGTGGTGGCACCGATGCTATAGCCCTCTTGTTTTAAAGAATTAATAGCCTTCCATACTGAAGACCGTGAAATATTTAATTTTTTTGCAAGTTGTTCCCCGGAAATAGTGGTTTCTCTATTTTCTTCTAATGCTTGCAATACCGATTTTTTTACCGACATGTTTTCACCTCTTCTTCTTATTCTACACGAAAAAAAACCATTGTCAACCAATAATTGTTTTGTTGTCGACAATGGTTTTCCTGATTTATTCAGTTTTATTATTTTGCCAACACCTCTAAGGCTTTGAGAATAATATCAAAATTTTTCTTTATGCTTTCCAGGCTCCAGTATTCATCCGTTTGATGACTCATGTTTGGTTCTCCCGGAAATCGTCCTCCAAAAGCCACCGCATTATCAAAAGCTCTTGCATAGGTTGCACCACCGCTGGTCACAGGACCGGTGGTGTCGCCGGTGTAGTCTTCGTAGACTTTTTGGAGCGACTTTATTAAGATACTTTCTTTATCCACATGCAAAGGCGCCTGCTCCTCAATGATTTTAAGTGAAAACCCTAAAGGTTTAACAGCCCTGGAAATATTTTCTTTTATAATGGATTGATCGATGGTCACCGGATAACGGATATCACATTCTAATATGGCCCTTTTGCCATCTACCCGGGCAATAGAGGGATTCAGAGTGAGCTGACCAGAAACCGCATCGGATAATGCTATATCAAAGCCCTCCCGGGTTGCTATTTTGATCAAATCCAAGAACGGATGTTTAATTCCTCTGGATTTTAATTTTTCAGCTAAACAGAAAATTGCATTAATTCCCTTATCAGGTTCAGCCGAATGTGCTGATTTTCCTTTGCTTTCGTATATGACCCCTTCAACAATGGCTTTGGCATAATCAGGGACGGCATTAGACTGGTTACCGCTGAAAAATGTCATTGCTTTTGTTGTTGAGCCTAAGTCCTTCTCTAAACGAACTCCCAATAATCCTTTTTCCGCAAAAATAGCAGGATACCTGGAGTCCGGGGAAAAAGAGCAAACGGGAATTTCTTCGGTGGCTTTATAACGCTTCATACAACGCCATTCGCCTCCTTCCTCATCGCCTCCGACAATGAGACGAATCCGTTTACTTAAGGGCGACCCTGCTTCAGCCAGGGCTTTCATGGCATAGAGTGAAACCATGGTCGGGCCTTTATCATCAATGGCACCGCGTCCAAAGAGTTTATCCCCCTGGCGTGTTAAATCAAAGGGAGGCACGGTCCATCCGCCGCCAACCGCTACGGTATCGACATGGGTAAGCATCGCCATCATTTCTTCGCCTTCACCTATTTCAATAAACCCACAGTAACCATCTAAATTTTTAGTTTTAAATCCAAATTTCTTTCCCAAATCCAGAATGTAGTTAATCGCATCATTAATACCGGTACCCAGTGGCGCTTCTGATGTAACGGGACCGGCATCTCCATTGGTGGATACTATTCTTAATAATCCTTTTAAATCTTTTAGAAAGCCCTTTTCATCAAAATCATTATTTTCTGTTTTGCTTTTCTCGGATGATTTCCCAATATATTTAAAGCGTTTCAGGATGACTCCATCCCGCTCAATTTCTTCATTCCACATTGATGCCGGACGAATCCAGATTCCCCCTTCACCGTACAGTGGTCGATAAACCACCATTGGTTCAAGTGTTTCGCTGTGTTTTCCCAGGTAAATTACTTCGTATTCATTTCCTTTGAAATGTTGGTAACGGCCCGGTAAAATAGTGTCCTGCTTAGTTGATTGGTCCATTATTCTTCCTTTCACTTTTTCTTAAACTGTGTTATCATAAATGGAGATTCTTAAAATCAATTTTATTTTCAGATAAACGTCTTTTGGTAATATCTGATCATTATTATATCACGAATGCCTGAATTTTTTTGTACTCTTATCAACCAAAGTTTTTTTGGTATATATTTACAGAAAACTTAACCCATTCTGTATTTTTATATAAATAATAAATAAAAAGGAGATTTTTATGAAAACAAGACAGGAAATTAAAATGATTTCCAAACAGCAATTTTCTAATACTTACTGGATTTCCGTTGGTGCAACTGTTCTCGCTATGTTGATTATTTGTGTTGCCTCTTATGTTCTTTCCTTCCTTATTCTACCTATTTACTTACTCGTAACACTGCCCATGGTGGTAGGTCTTAACTACTTCTCGTTAAGCATTTACCGAGGCGAAACCCCTACCATTGAAACCATGTTCACCTCTGGCTTTAGCAATTACGGACGAAAACTTGGGGGAATGCTTTGGATGACCCTCTTTACTATTCTATGGACCTTGCTTTTTATTATCCCCGGTATTATTAAAGCCTTTGCCTATTCCATGACGCCTTATATTTTGGCGGATCACCCCAATGTCAACCCCCAGGAAGCTCTAAAAATTTCAATGCGGATGACTGAAGGTTATAAAGGGGATATCTTTGTGATGTACCTTAGTTTTATCGGATGGTTGTTGCTCAGCGGCATTACTTTCGGGCTGGTTGGGATCTTTTTATTCCAACCCTTATATGTACATCTCTTTAGCTGGCCTTTATGAAGAAATAAAAGACCATGCCTTGGAAACCGGTACTGTTCATGCCACAGAATTAGCTTAGTCAAAATTAAGAAAAAAAAAAGCCTTACGCCGAAACATTGAGTTTTTGTGTGAGGTTTTTCTATACACAGAAATTTTTTTTAAACCAACGGTCTATTTATTTTTATAAATTAAAATACCAGATTCCTTTATCAATCACCCGAGCCGGGATTCCCACCGCTGTGGATTCATGGGTTGTATCCTTTAATACCACTGCATTGGCCCCAACTTTTGTTCCGGGAGCTATGTAAATATTCCCTAATATTTTTGCCCCGGACCCAACAACCACGCAATTTCCAAGGGTGGGATGGCGCTTGCCTTTATCTTTTCCGGTTCCCCCCAGGGTCACACCCTGATAAAGGGTTACATTATCTCCGATAATGGTTGTTTCACCAATCACCACACCCATGCCATGATCGATGAAAAGATTTTCACCAATTTGCGCTCCGGGATGGATCTCAATGCCGGTTTTTCTCCTTGCTCTCTGGGAGACCCAGCGGGCAGCAAAAAAATGTCCTTTTTCATAAAGCCTATGTGACTTTCGATAACTTTTTAAAGCTTTAATATGAGGGTATAAAAAATAAACCTCAATGGCAGATCTCGCTGCCGGATCTTTACGCATGGTCACTTTAATATCTTTCATTATTGCTTTAAAACCTGAAAACATATGCTTAACTCCTTTAATTCCAAGTATTCCACCTGGAATTAATTAAATTATAATTTGGTCGCTATTTTTTGTCAATAGATTTTACATAAAAACCCTTTATTTTTAGGAAGATTCATGCTTTAATAGTAACTACTAAAGCATGAATAGTGAAAAGAAACAAGAAATTTGGAGGTACCTTATGAACGAAGAATTAAAAGAAATACTAAAGGCCAAGAAAGGCTTTCTCTGCGACATGGATGGTGTGATCTACCACGGCAACCGTCTTCTACCCGGTGTATCGGAATTTGTAAACTGGCTATATGCCGAAGATAAAAATTTCCTATTCTTAACCAACTCCAGTGAACGCTCCCCGATTGAATTAAAAGAAAAGCTAAACCGACTTGGTTTGGAAATTGATGAAAGTCATTTTTATACCAGTGCTTTGGCAACCGCTAAATTTATAAAAGATCAGGCCCCGGGATGTTCCGCCTATGTTATTGGAGAACCGGGACTGATTAATGCTCTTTATGATGCAGAAATCAGCATGAACGATGTCAATCCCGATTATGTGATCATCGGTGAAACCCGTAATTATAATTATAACAATATTCTCAGGGCAGTGAGACTTATCCAAAAAGGTGCGAAGCTCATCGGTACCAACCCTGATTTAACGAGCCCTACCGAGAAAGGCATTATTCCCGCCTGCCGTGCTTTTGTGGCTCCCATTGAGCTTGTCACAGGTAAAGCTGCCTATTATGTGGGAAAGCCAAACCCCTTGATGATGCGTACCGGCATTAAACGTTTAGGTGTTCACAGTGAGGATGCTGCTATTATTGGAGATCGGATGGACACGGACATTATTGCCGGAATTGAATCAGGACTGACAACACTTTTGGTTCTCAGTGGGGTTTCCACCCTTGAGACTGTGGATGATTTTCCTTATCGTCCCGATCATATTTTAACCGGAATTGATGAAATTGTTGCCGGTCTCGGGTTGAAATAATTTTTTTATAAATAAAATTCATAAAAAAGGTCAAATTTCCATGCTGAGGTGGCTCAGATGAAAATTCGACCTTTTTTTGTCAAACACTATTTTTTTAAAATCTCAATTAATTGATCGATGGTGCTTTGAATATTGATACCGGTAAGAAAGGCGTGGCCATTTATGATGGGAATATCTGATTCTCCCTCTAGCTGGCAGGTACAGACAATCGCGTCCGGATGAAGTTCCTTTGATTTTTTAAAAGCCTCCGAGACTCTTGCCTTAACTGTTCTGCATTCAATCCCATACTCTCTGGCAATTGTTTCAATCTTTTTTGCCACGACAGTTGAGGTTGCCAATGCTGTCCCACACGCAACTAAAACAAGTTTCATTGATTTTCCTCCCTCTTTCAGGTTGTTCAATCCGCTATTCTTGAATAATTTTTCTAAATCTTTTTATATTTTCTTTCATATCGCCTTTAAAAAGGCAGGAACCCGAAACAAAAATATTAGCTCCGGCATCGGCTATTTCTTTAAGGTTTTTAAAATTCACGCCACCATCAATCTCCAGGTCAATGGGACGATTATTGATCATTTTCCGACAGGCTTTTATTTTTTCGGTGGTTTTTTGGATATAACTTTGTCCCCCAAAGCCCGGGTAGACAGACATTAACAGGATCATGCTCACCTGATCAAGATAAGGTTCCAGTAATGTGACTGGTGTATCTGGTGATAAAACAAGTCCGGGCTTCACACCTTTTGCCACAATGGCATCAATACAAGCCTGAATATCCCCCTGGGATTCTACATGAACGGTAATGATATCCGCACCGGAATCGGCAAATTGATTAATGTACTTCAGTGGTTCACTGATCATTAAATGAACGTCAAATAGCAGAGTTGTGGTTTTTCGAAGCTGTGCGACCTGATCTGGACCCATGGTAATGTTTGGTACAAAGTGTCCATCCATAATATCCAGATGAAGAAGGTCTGCACCACTTTCCTCAACTTTTTTTAAATCTCTTTCAAGATTGGCAAAGTCTGCACTGAGCATGGATGGTGCTATTTTAAAATTCATGAATTCTTCTCTTTCTCGTTCATCATTAATTTTTTATTAACGCTTAAATATATTGAGTAATTAGATTGTATACGGTTTTGGAATTCTCAGCATCTTTTATTTCTTGTAAAACCTTTTCATCTTGGATGATGGTAACAATAGTTTGCAGCACATTTATTTGTTTTACCGGATTATTAATGGCCAGTAAAAAAATAATTTCTACCGGCACCTCCTCTTTTGGGTTTCCCATTCCTAAAAAAATTATTGGTTTTTCCAGGGTAAGAATTGAGATGCCTTCATTAACCACATAGCCTGCTTCTGTATGAGGAAGTGCAACCCCTACGGATGTGGGTAATCCGGTCGGAAAATTTTTCTCTCGTTCCATAACAGCCCCAACAAAACCGTCACTGACAAAGCCTTGTTCTTTCAGCGGTTTTGCAGCCATTTCTATGGCTTCAAATTGATTTTTTGCAAAATAATTTACTTCTATTCGGTTTTCCTGGATTAATGACTCCATTATTCTTTTTCAGTATCAACCTTGAGGCTTATTTGTTGGTCGTCTTCTTCCTCAAAATCATCCACTACCGTCTCCTTATAAACTTTAGATATTGTTTTAATGGATTCTTCGGGTTTAAGCTTCATAAGTCGAACACCCTGGGTATTACGCCCTACCGCTGTAATATCATTGCCTGAAAGCCTGATTACAACACCCTGGTTATTAATCATCATAATTTCACCATCACGACTAATCACACAGAAACCAACCAACTTTCCGGTTTTCTTGGTAACCTTATAGGTCTGAACACCTTTTCCGCCACGCTTTTGTGAGCGATATAAATCCGAAGCGCTAAGTTTTCCATAGCCGTTTTCACTGACACAAAGAACAAATAGCTCTTTTTTTACAATATCCATTCCCACAACAACATCATCTTTTCGAAGATCAATACCCCGTACTCCAATGGAGGTACGACTGATGGATCTCACTTCTTCTGAATTAAAACGAATGGCATAACCACTTTGAGTTCCCATAACAATTTCTTCATCCTCAACAACCAGGCGAACATTAATGAGCTCATCTTCTTCTCTGAGATTAATGGCGATAATGCCATTTTTTCGTGATGTATCATATTCTGTTAAATTTGTTTTTTTAATGATTCCCTGTTTGGTTGCCATAATCAAATATTTATCTTCGGTAAATTCTTTGACTGGAATCATGGTTGCAATTTGTTCCCCGGCTTCCAATGGAAGGAGGTTAACAATAGCAGTGCCACGGGCGGTACGTCCGCCTTCCGGTATCTCAAAAGCTTTTAAACGATAGACTTTGCCAAGATTGGTAAAGAACATCAGATAGTGATGGGTAGTGGTGGTAAAGAGATGTTCCACAAAATCATTTTCCCGGGTACTCAGGGCGGTAATCCCCTTGCCGCCGCGTTTTTGTGAACGATAATTGTCTGCGGTGATCCGTTTTACATAACCGATATGGGTCATCGTAATAACGACTTCTTCTTCTTCAATAAGATCTTCAATTTCAAAGTCTTCCACATCAATATCAAAAGCAGTTCGGCGTTTATCAGCAAATTTCTCTTTAATTTCCAATAATTCTTCTTTGATAATATTTAAAACTAACTGTTCATCCGCTAGAATGGCTTTTAATTTGCCAATGGTCACCAGTAGTTCTCGATATTCTTCTTCGATTTTTTCCCGTTCAAGACCGGTTAAGCGTTGGAGACGCATATCCAAAATGGCCTGGGCCTGGATGTCGGATAACATAAAACGTTCAATTAGTTTTACTTTTGCTATTTTTCCATCAGCTGCAGCGCGGATGATTTTAATAACCTCATCAATATGATCCAGTGCAATTTTTAAGCCTTCTAAAATATGAGCTCTGGCTTCCGCCTTTTTTAAATCGAAAATGGTTCTTCTGGTGATAATTTCTTTTTGATGCTCAATGTAGTAGAATAACATTTCTTTTAAATTAAGAACCTTGGGTTCATTCTTAACCAATGCCAGCATAATAATTCCAAAGGTGTCCTGTAATTGGGTATGCTTGTACAATTGATTGATAATAATGGTTTCATTGGCATCCCTTTTTAAATCAATGACAATGGAAATCCCTTTTTTAAGATCAGTTTCATCCCTTAAGTCTGAAATGCCCTCAACCTTTTTTTCCTTGACAAGATCTGCAATTTTTTCGACTAATTTGGCTTTATTAACCATGTAAGGAATTTCGGTAATAATGATTTGTTTTTTTCCTTTTTTGGTTGTTGTAAATTCGACTTTTCCTCGAACCTTTACCCTGCCCCGGCCGGTGCGATAAGCACTTTTAATGCCTGATTTTCCCAGAATAATCCCTGATGTTGGAAAATCAGGGCCTTTGACATGCTTCATGAGCTCATCAATGGTAATTTCCGGATCATCTATAAAAGCCACGGTTCCGTCAATAATTTCGCCCAGGTTATGCGGTGGAATATTCGTTGCCATTCCCACCGCAATTCCTGAAGAACCATTGACTAAAAGGTTGGGGTATTTTGCCGGTAATACCGTTGGTTCCGATTCTGACTCATCAAAGTTTGGGATAAAATTAACGGTTTCTTTATTAATGTCCCGAAGTAATTCCATGGCAATTTTACCCATTTTTGCTTCGGTATAACGCATAGCCGCCGGACTGTCCCCATCAATGGAACCAAAGTTTCCCTGACCATTGACGGTGAGGTATCGGGTTGACCAGGGCTGAGCCATACGTACCATGGCTTCGTAAACAGCGGTGTCACCATGAGGATGATACTTACCTAAAACATCCCCGACAATACGAGCCGATTTACGAAAGGATTTTTCTGGTGACAATCCTAACTCACTCATGGCATACAATATTCGGCGATGCACCGGTTTTAAACCATCTCTGACATCCGGTAAAGCACGTCCGATAATAACGCTCATGGCATAGTCAATATAGGAATTTTTCATTTCTTCTTCTATGTTAACGTGTTTTATTCGATCAAATTCAATTAATTCTTCCATTTATTTTTTTACTCCCTTATGACTAAATGTCCAGATTCTTAACTTTCCTGGCGTTACGTTCGATGAATTCCTTTCGTGGCTGAACCTTGTCACCCATAAGAATGGTAAATATTTCATCAGCATAGGAGGCTTCTTCAATATTAACCTGAAGAAGGGTCCGCACACTGGGATCCATGGTGGTTTCCCACAGTTGGTGAGCATCCATTTCTCCAAGACCTTTGTAACGCTGGAGGCTGACTCTGGAGCGATCTTCCACTTCTGCTAATTTCTTTTCGAGACCGCGATCGGTATAGGCATAATCAACATGTTTTCCCCGGGTTATTTTATAAAGGGGTGGCTGGGCGATATACACATATCCGGCTTCTATCAGCCCTGGCATATAGCGGTAAAAGAAGGTTAACAGCAGGGTTCTGATATGGGCCCCATCCACATCCGCATCTGTCATCATAATAATTTTATGATACCGGGCTTTTTCAACATTAAAATCTTCTCCAACCCCGGTACCAAAGGCGATAATCATGGATTTTAACGAATCGGTGGTTAAAATTCGATCCAATCTTGCTTTTTCGACATTTAAGATTTTACCACGCAGCGGTAAAATCGCCTGGGTTTTAGAATCTCGGCCGGATTTGGCAGAGCCACCAGCCGAGTCCCCTTCGACAATGTAGAGCTCGGATAAAGCAGGATCTTTTTCACGGCAATCGGCTAACTTACCAGGCAGGGCGGTGGAATCCAAAGCACTTTTTCTTCTGGTAAACTCACGGGCTTTTTTTGCCGCCTCTCTGGCTCTGGCTGCGGATAATGTTTTTTCGATAATACTTTTGGCAATTCCCGGGTTTTCTTCCATCAGGGCTGACAGCTGATCTCCCACAATGGTTTCAACAATCCCTTTGACTTCAGTATTTCCCAATTTTGATTTTGTTTGTCCTTCAAATTGCGGATCCAGCAGTTTGATGCTGACAATGGCTGTTAGACCTTCTCTGGCATCTTCACCTGTAAGATTCTTATCGTTGCCTTTTAAAAACCCGTTTTTTCGGGCATAGCTGTTAACACTCCTTGTTAAGGCACTTTTAAACCCATTAAGATGGGTTCCCCCTTCCGGGGTATTAATATTATTGGCATAGGAAAAAATATTTTCGGAATAACCAGTAGTGTATTGAAAAGCAATTTCAATGGCATAATCATTTTGCTCTTTTTCAAAGTAAGAAATTTTATCATACAATGGATCTTTATTGCGATTCATATATTCCACATAAGAATGAATCCCACCTGAATAGCAATAGGTTTCTTTTCTTTTCGGATCATCTTTTTCATTTATAAGTTTTATGGAAAGTCCCTTATTTAAAAAGGCCAGTTCTCTCAGCCGATGCTCTAAAATATCAAAATCAAATTCAGTTTCTTCGAAAATATCTTTATCCGGTTTAAAATAAATGGTGGTTCCGGTTCGGTTGGTGGTTCCGGTAACCGTAAGATCACCAATGGGTTTTCCTTTTTCAAAGGTTTGAAAAAATATCTGACCTTTTTGTTTGACCTCAACGGTGAGCTTTTCAGATAAAGCATTAACAACTGAAACGCCAACACCATGGAGACCTCCGGAAACTTTATAGCCTCCGCCCCCAAATTTACCGCCGGCATGGAGCACTGTCAGTGCCAGTTCGACACCGGTTTTTCCCTGGGCATGATTCATTCCGGTTGGAATTCCACGGCCATCATCCACAACCGTAATGGAATCATCATCATGGATGGTAACCGTAATATTTTTGCAAAAGCCTGCAAGTGCCTCATCGATACTATTGTCGACAACCTCATAAACTAAATGATGCAGCCCCCGTAATCCGGTGTTTCCGATATACATTCCAGGTCTTTTTTGAACAGCCTCCAGGCCCTCAAGGACCTGGATCTGATCTGCGGTATATATATCTGTATTCTTTTCTGACATTTGTTTCCTCCTAATTTTCATGGTTTTCTGATGTGATTTTATTTACCTTTCCCTGCTGAATATGAATGACATTTTTTTTAAAAGGCATTTCATCCCTCTGTCTTATCACATCTTCGGTACAGGTAATAAAGGCCTGGGTTTTATTTAAAAGTTTAATAATACTTTGACGCCTGCTTTCATCAAGTTCTGAAAAAATATCATCTAAAAGCACCACCGGATATTCTCCGGTGTTTTCATAGTATATCTCTATTTGGGATAATTTAAGTGAAATAGCCGCCGAACGTTGTTGACCCTGTGATCCATAACGTCTGGCATCTTTCCCGTTAATTTCAATAAGGATATCATCCACATGAGGTCCGTATATGGTGGACCCTCTGTTAATTTCTTCTTCCCGGCACCCTTCCAGGCGTTGTTTGAAAATATTTTTAAGTCTCGCTGCATCTTCGAGTGAGTCAATAATATTATTTTGATAATATAGCGTCAGGTTTTCATTTCCCTGACTCAAGATTTTATGAATAACACCGGCCTCCTTATTTAAACGATGTAAATAACGAATCCGATGGTTCATCAGTCGCGTGCCAATGCTGACGAGCTGTTCATCCCAAACACTGAGAGTTTCTCTGAGACTGGGCTGATAGTGAATATTTTTTAGCAGTGTATTTCTTTGATTTAAGACCTTCTCATAATCGCGAAGCAGATAATGATATTCCGGTCGAAATCCGGAAATTTCCTGATTTAAAAAACGCCGCCGTTTATCAGGCCCTTCTTTGACAATTTTCAAGTCTTCCGGTTCAAAAAGAATGGTATTGAAAACCCCATTAATTCTGTCTCTTTTCCCTGTTTTGTCATCCAAAAGGATTTGGCGTTTTCCTTGATTGCTTTTCATTGTTATTTTGTGTTTTACGCCAGCACTTACCACATGGGCATTAATAAAAAAGTCATCCTGTTCCCATTGGGCAAGTTCTGACAGATTCGAAGCACGATGACTATAACCACGGGACAAAAAAAACATGGCTTCAATCAGGTTTGTTTTTCCCTGGGCATTTTCACCGACAACAACATTTATGCCTTTTTTAAAATTAATCACTTCATGTTCGTAATTTCGGAAATGAATCAATTGTAAATCTTCTATGAACATTAGGAGCGCGGCCCTTTTACCTCCAGGGTTTCGCAATCCTTAATTTCAATGATATCACCATTTCTTATTTTTTTACCTCTTTGTTTGCACAACTCTCCATTTAAACGAACCAATCCATCGGCTATCATAAATTTTGCATCACTGCCATTTTGGACAATTCCAGCAAATTTAATGAGTTGATCCATTTTTATATACTCCGTTGTAATTTCAATAATTTGCATGTTTTACCTCACTCATTATATTTTTCACAAAAATGAAAGAGAACGTCATAAATTCCCTTTATTTCAGCCAAAATTGATTAAATTTTCATATTATAAAGATTTAACTAAGACATTATAACATAAAATAAAAAACATAGTCTGAAAAACCAGTCATTTAACGCAAATAAACCCCTGCTTTTTCAAACTATATCATTCTACTCTTTTAGTTTTCTTCCGCAACTCGAACCGGTAAAATAAGGTAAATAAAATCATTCCCTTCAGCAGGAAGGAGAACTCCCGGTCCAACAGATGTGGTCATATCCATAATAAATTCTTCGCCATCAATTACCCGCAAGGCATCAATTAAAAATTTTGAGTTAAAAGCAATTTTTAATGACTCCCCACTGTTTACAATCGGTATGATTTCAAAAACATCCCCAATATCTGCATTTGAAGTTAAAATTAATTGATCCTGATTAAAATCCATTTTAATGAGATTATTTTTACCTTCTCTGGCCAGCAGTGCTGCCCGTTCGCTGCTTTCCAAAAGCAAGCGACGATTGACACGAACCTGAGTTGTTTTTTCAACTGGAATAATCTGTTTATAATTAATAAACTCACCTTCAAGTAGCCTTGAAGTAAACTGAGTATTGTCAATTTGAAAAAATATTTGATTTTTTGAAAACTTTACAATCACTTCTCCTATATAGTTTGATAAAACCTTATTAATTTCAGATAAAGATTTAGATGGAATAATCACACTGAGATCTTCTTCCAGACTTTCCTTTATTTTTCCTGATCGTAAGGCAAGACGATAACCATCTAAAGCAATAAGATTAATATCATTACCTTGCAACTCTATTTTAACCCCGGTCAGTACCGGAATATTTTCATTGGTAGCAACAGAAAATAATGTTCCTTTGATCAATTCTCTTAAAACTGATGATTCAATGGAAAAAATATGATCTTCAATTATTTCAGGAAAATCCGGAAATTCATCGGTTGCCAAACCTTTTAAGGTAAAGTTTGATAAAAGACATTCAATCTTCATTTGGTTATGGTCATCACTTTCAAAAAAAACATCAGAACCTGACATCTTTCGAATGAGTTCACCGGTAATGGTAGAAGAAAGGACGATCGCACCTTCTTGTTCCACTTCAGCAGGGATAATAACTTCTACTCCTATTTCTAAATCCGTGCTTCTTAGTAATAAGTTTTTATCTTGAACACTAAAAAGGATGCCTTCAAGAATCGGGAGAGTTGTTTTTGAAGATACTGCCTTTTGGGCTATATTTAAAGCCCCCATTAAACTTTCTTTTGAACAATTAAATTTCATAAGGATACCTCTATTTATAAATTTTGGAACACCCCTTTAGTTATAATACTATATATAATTAATAGTAATAATAGTAGTAGGGGGTGTGGATAGTGTGGATAACCTGTCAAAGCTCTTCAGTCAATCAAAAATCTTAATTTTCACAAGGGGATAAGCTGTGGATAAACAGTCAATAATAATGGTAAGGACTGTTGATGGATTGTTGATGATTTATTCCCCTTGGATTTCTCTTTCTATCCTGAGTATGAGGTTTTTAAAGTCAGTATTATTTTCCATTTCTTCAGTGATTTTCTGACAGCCATGAATGACAGTCGAGTGATCTCTGCCACCAAACTCATCACCAATACGAGGAAGAGAAAGATCGGTAATGTCTCTTGTAATATACATGGCGACTTGCCTGGGCAGGGAAATGGCCCGGGTTCTTTTTTTAGAATTCATGTCTTCAACGGTAATATTAAAGTATTTTGCTGTGACTTCCTTAATATATTCGCTGGTAATAATAATATCTTCTTTTTTTCTGAAGATATCCTTAAGGGCGTTTTTAGCAGATTCTATATTAATAGGGGCATTATGAAGTTTTGAATAGGCAAAAACCGTTGTTAATGCGCCTTCAAGCTCCCGGATATTTGAATGAATGCTATCTGCAATAAAACTTAAAACCTCATTAGGAATTTCATCACTGAAGGATTCAGCTTTTTTTCGGATAATGGCAATTCGTGTTTCAAAATTAGGTGCATAAATATCTGTAATAAGGCCACTTTCAAAACGTGAACGAAGACGTTCCTCAAGGGTTTGTATTTCTCTTGGTGGCCGATCGCTGCTGATGACGATTTGTTTGTTTTCCTGGTGAAGGGTGTTAAAGGTATGAAAGAATTCTTCCTGAGTTCCTTCTTTTTTGGCTAAAAACTGAATGTCATCAATTAACAGAATATCAGCATTACGATATTTATTTCTAAAGGCAATATTCGTCTTATTTTGAATGGCATCAATGAATTCATTGGTGAATTTTTCACAGGAAACATAAATAACTTTTTTTTGTGGCGCATAGGACAAAATATAATGCCCGATTGCCTGCATCAGATGGGTTTTGCCTAAACCAACACCGCCATAAATAAATAAGGGGTTATATCTTTCTGAAGGTGCTTCAGAAACAGCCACACAGGCGGCATGAGCAAAACGGTTATTTTCACCGATGACAAAACTTTCAAACGTGTACTTCGGGTTCATGGAAGTACTGCGATTCATTGAGGTATCATCTTCTCGGGAAGTGACTGTTATGGGGTTTGTTAAATTGGTATTGGGAATCATTGCATCTTTTTCTTTCAATACAATCTTAACCTGTCCTACTTTGCCCGTTACTTCGGCCAGGGCATTAGTAATGAGCGGAATGTGACGGCTTTCTAAGATGCCTTTTTCAAATTCATTTTCAGTTAAAAAATAATAGGTGTTATTAATGTAGTTAATGGGTTTGATTTTTAAAAACCAGGTATTGAAGCTTGTCGAGCTAATGTCAGGTTTAATAATTTCCAGGGCTGAATCCCATATTTTTTTAAAAGAAGTGTCCACTAAATTGAACCTCCGTTTTCCTAAATTTAAGAATGTCGCTGTGGATAAACAGCTAATTTATGCACAGAATATCTATTTTAATGTGAATAGGTAAATAAATCAAGCGAATAATTGGAATAACTGTTGATAAATAAAAAAAGTTGTCCATATGGAAAACCCGGCAATGATGAGAATATTAAGAAAACAACACAAGTTATCCCCAACTTATCAACAAAAAACGTTATTCTGTGGACAAACTTATGTAATATCAACTTTTATCCACAATTCAGTGTTACCAGTATAACAAATTGTGGATGAGCATTCAATCAAAAATAGAATAAACCTTTAAATTGGGAAATTCCATTAGTATTTTAAAGAATTAATAATATATCTTGACAGAAAATAGGCAAGATTATATAATTCTAGGGTAAAAGTATTATAAACTTATAAACAAATGAAGATAAAATGTAAGTCAGGGGGTGTCGAATTGAAAAGAACTTATCAACCAAAAGTAAGACAACGTAAAAGAGAGCATGGTTTTAGAAAAAGAATGTTCACTAAAAGCGGTCGACTTATTTTAAAGAAAAGAAGACAAAAAGGAAGAGAAAAATTATCAGCATAGTCCTTTCCAGACCGTTTTTTAATAAGCGGTCTTTTGTTTAAAAAAAAAAGGAGAATTCCTTTGGTGAAAATAAATTCCCTAAAGAAACAAAATGACTTTAACCGGGTTTTTAAAACAGGGGAAGTATTTGGAAATAAAACTTTCGTGATGTATTATCTGAAAAATATGATGGAAACCAACCGACTGGGAATTGTGGTCAGTAAAAAGATTTCTAAAAAAGCGGTTGTCAGAAACAAAATCAAACGAAGAATTAAAGAGGCCTATCGACTTAATGAAGATTCTTTTTTATTAGGTTACGATTTCGTTATTATCGCTAAAGGATCAAGTGAGAAAGAAAAATACAGTCATTTGGAAAAATCATTAAAACATTTGTTTTATAAGAAAAATCTCATGAGGCGATGAAATGTTAAAAAAGCTTCTAATAACAATAATCCGGGGGTATCAAAAATTTCTATCCCCCTTTTTAGGAAATAATTGTCGTTTTAATCCGACTTGCTCAGAATATTTTATTTTAGCCGTTGAAAAATACGGTGTTTTCAAGGGAATCTACTTGGGTGGAAAACGTATTGTCAAATGCCATCCCTTTAATCCCGGGGGATATGATCCCCTTCCCTAATGCCATGCATCCAGGGAAAACTACTTTAAGGAGTTAATGAATGGATTTTCTATACCAGAGTTTTGGTTGGGTCCTTTTACAGATTTATGATATTATTGGACATTATGGCTGGTCAATTATTATATTTACATTGTTGGTCAAGGTAATACTGCTTCCACTTAATATTAAGCAAACTAAATCCATGAAGGACATGCAACGTCTACAACCTGAAATTAAAAAAATAAGTAAAAAGTATAAAAATAATAAGGAAAAATTAAACGAAGAAACCCTGAAGCTGTATAAAACATTTAAGGTAAACCCAGCAGGTGGTTGTTTACCCTTATTATTACAATTCCCGATTTTAATCGGTCTTTATGGAACACTGAGATCACCTGAAACTTGGGTATTTCCCCATGGTATTATCAACTCCATTGATATGTCCTTTTTATGGATTCCCAATCTTGGGGCTCCGGATCCACTTTACATATTACCAATACTAGCAGCAGTATTCACTTTTATTACCCAAAAGTTTACGATGTCCGCTACCACCATGAATCCGGATGATCCCAATGCAAAAACCCAGAAAATCATGCTGTATGCAATGCCGATCATGATTGGTTATATCTCTATATCCATGCCGGCTGGGGTTGCTTTATACTGGGTTGTCCAGAACATATTTACCTTTTTCCAACAATTTTTCATGTTGCGAATGCCGGAACCTGATTTTTCAATTGAAGAAGCAGAACGTCGAGTGGCTGAAGCAGAAAAGGAAAAACGCGAAGAACTGGCAGAAAAACGAGCTGCTCACAATCCAAATGCAAAAAAGTCAAATGTAAAAGATCAGGACAGCGAACATAAAAAACCTTTGACGCGGCCTGCTTCAGGTAAAAAAGTTCAAAGTAAAAAAAAGTATAATCAAATGCCGGTAGAACAGCGTAAGATGCCAATAACAGAGATTCCGGAAAGAAATCCTTCACAGGAAGCTGATTATCAAAAAGCCAAGAGACGTTACGAAAACAAGTAAATAGAACCCAGAATACTTTTAAGCTAAGGAGAGGGATAATGAATAAGACAGTAACAGGTACCGGTAAAACCGTTGAAGATGCCATTAACAAAGGCTTACAGCAATTGGGTGTTACCAAAGATCAGGTTGAGACAAATATCATTCAAGTACCAGATAGTGGTTTAATGAAACTTTTCGGGAAAAAGGAGGCCATTGTAGAAGTGACCCTTCTTAATGATCCTGTCCAGAAGGCCACTGATTTTTTAACTCAAGTGTTTGAAGCCATGAAAATCCCCTGTTCCTTCAAGACGCGTCTTGAAGACAATGTCTTATTCATTGACATTGAAGGAAATGACATGGGAATTCTCATCGGTCGTCGAGGACAAACCTTAGATTCTATTCAGTACCTTGTGAGTCTTGTGATTAATCGCCATAGCGAGGATTATGTCCGTGTTGTTCTTGATACCGAGGATTATCGGGCTAAAAGAGAAAAAACCTTAGAAGAACTGGCAGAAAAAATGGCCGAAAAAGCCATCCACTACCAAAAGAAAATGATACTCGAGCCCATGAATCCGTCAGAAAGACGTATTATTCATGCAAAACTCCAAAATCATGATAAGATATATACATTTAGTGAAGGGGAAGAGCCCTATCGTCGTGTGGCCATTCAACTTAAAGACAAAAACTAAACATCATTTAAAAGCACTAACGATGAAAAGTTAGTGCTTTTTTTAGTTTTAAAAAATTACTTACTTGTCAGAGTGCTTAAATTATACTATTATGAGTGATTAGAAAAGAATTAATAAGTCAGGAGAACAATGTGGAAGTCTTATTGCTTAATGACGATACCATTGCTGCTGTGGCCACCGGTTTAGGTGGGGCAGGCATTGGCATCATAAGAATCAGTGGAAAAGACGCGGTTGATATTGGTAATGCGCTTTTTGTAAATCCTAAAGAAAAAACGCTGTCGGAAGCATTAAGTCATCAGCTTTTATATGGAAGAATTATCGATCCCGGCACAAAAAAAGAAGTCGATGAGGTTTTGATTTCTAAAATGAAGGCTCCCCACTCGTATACTGCGGAGGATGTGGTCGAAATAAATTGTCACGGCGGGATTGTACCCCTTCGTAAAATACTAAGTCTTGTCATTAAGGCTGGTGCACGCTTAGCGGAGCCGGGAGAATTTACGAAGCGGGCCTTTTTAAATGGACGTTTAGATTTAACCCAGGCCGAATCCGTCATGGATATTATTAACGCCAAAACTGAAAAAAGTTTGGAATACTCGGTTGCCCAGCTGAAAGGACGTTTGTCACAAAAACTTGAAGAGTTGGATCGTGCTCTTGTTGGAATTCTGGCCCATATGGAAGTGAATATTGATTATCCTGAATACGACATTGAAGAAATCAGCTATGAATTCGTTAATAAAGAGATTCATAAACTCATGAAAATCATTGAAGGTCTTCTTTTAGTTGCCCAAGCAGGAAAGATCTATCGTGAAGGGATTACCACTGCCATTCTGGGAGAACCCAATGTCGGGAAATCATCCCTATTGAACACCCTACTCATGGAAGACAAGGCCATTGTAACAGAAATACCCGGGACAACACGGGATACCATTGAAGAATATATTAACATACAAGGCATTCCTTTTAAAATTATTGATACTGCCGGGATTCGGGAAACGGATAATCTGATTGAAAAAATTGGGGTCGAAAAATCAAAAAAACTGCTAAGTCAAACCAATTTGGTTATTTTTATGCGGGATATTTCTCAAGCGGTATCTCCGGGAGAGAAAGAGTTACTGGAACTCTTAAAAAACAGAAAGACCATTTATATTGCCAACAAAACAGACGCTCTTAAAAAAGAAGATTGCAAAATTCCAGAGCCCTGGATTCCCATGTCTTTACTTAAAGAGCAGGGGATAGAGGTGCTTAAAAATAAAATGGTTAATATGGTTTACGATGGAACGGTTAACCAGGATGCCGATTATCTTATTACGAACACCAGACATATTCAATTATTAGAAAAGACCAAAACCAGCTTAGAAAATGCAATGGTTACAATGAAAACTAAAATGCCAATTGAACTGGTGTCCATTGATATTATGGATGCCCTGGAGTCCCTTCGAGGCATTACCGGAAAAGCGGTTGGCATCGATATTATTAATCAAATTTTTAAAAATTTTTGTATTGGAAAGTAGAGGAGAAAAAATGACATACCTTGGAGGAGAATACGATATAATCGTAATCGGAGCCGGACATGCAGGATCAGAAGCGGCACTTGCCAGCGCCCGACTTGGATGTAAAACCCTTCTTTTAACCCTGAATTTGGATTCAGTGGCGATGATGCCTTGTAATCCATCCATTGGCGGCACCGGAAAAGGACACCTTGTCCGTGAAATTGATGCTCTTGGCGGAGAAATGGGAAAAAACATTGATGCCACCATGATTCAATCCAAAATGCTAAACACCGGAAAAGGACCGGCAGTCCACTCATTGAGAGCCCAGGCAGATAAAAAAGCCTATCAGTTTCGAATGAAAGAAGTGATTGAAAATCAGGAAAACTTACTGTTAAAACAGCAGGAAGCCACCGAAATTTTAGTGGAAAAGGGTGAAATTATTGGGGTTAAGGTTCATACCGGGGCAGTTTACACTTGTAAAGCGGCCATTATCTGCAGTGGAACCTACTTAAAAGGCCGGATCTTTATTGGCGATATCCAATATGACAGTGGTCCCAGCGGTTTATTTCCGGCCATGGCCCTATCGGATAGTTTAGAAAAAAATGGTATTGAGCTCCAGCGCTTTAAAACAGGCACTCCCGCTCGCGTTGATGCCAAAACCCTGGACTATTCAAAAATGGTCATTCAATTGGGAGACGATCATATTGTGCCTTTTTCATTTGAAACAGATCACATTGATATGGAACAGGTCCCTTGTTATTTAACCTATACCAATCCGGAAACACATCGAATTATTAATGAAAACATGAAACGTTCGCCTTTATATACAGGAGATGTTGTCGGGGTTGGTCCGCGGTATTGTCCTTCCATAGAAACAAAAGTCCTTCGTTTTAAAGACAAAGAAAGGCATCAGATTTTTATTGAACCAGAAGGACTAACCACCAATGAGGCTTATATTCAGGGAATGTCATCCTGTTTACCGGAAGATGTTCAAATTGCTTTATACCGAACCGTTCCAGGTATGGAAAAGGTCGAGTTTATGCGCTCGGCTTATGCTATTGAATATGATTGCATCCATCCAACCCGATTAAAACCTTCGCTGGAATCCAAGGATATTAAAGGGCTTTTCTTTGGCGGTCAGATTAATGGAACCTCCGGCTATGAGGAAGCGGCTGCCCAGGGATTGGTCGCAGGTATTAACGCCGCTCAATATTTCAAGAACGAACAACCTTTTGTTATTGATCGCTCGGAAGCTTACATCGGGGTTCTGATCGATGATATTATAACCAAAGGGATTGATGAACCCTATCGGATGATGACATCCCGGTCTGAATACCGATTATTACTTCGTCAGGATAATGCTGATCTCAGGCTGACCCCGATGGGATACACCATTGGTTTAATCAGTGACCGGCGTTACGAAAAGTTTTTAGAAAAAAAAGCAGCCATTGCAAATGAAATAAGTCGTATTGCACAAGTGATTGTCAAGCCAACGGATGAAAACAATGCCCGGTTAGATCTTCTCAAAAGTTCAAACATAAAAAATGGGGTGTCATTGACTGAATTAATCCGTCGGCCGGAAATAAAATACCTGCAAACCAGAACCTTTGATCCGGAACGTCCGCTTCTTCACTGGAGTGTTATCGAACAGGTTGAAGTACAGATCAAATATGAGGGATATATTAAGAAGCAGTTACTTCAAGTCGAACAGTTTAAAAAATTGGAAAACAAATACATTCCAAAAGGTCTTGATTTCAGGACAATCAGCGGACTTCGGATTGAGGCCATTGAAAAGCTTCACGAGATTAAACCGCAGTCCATTGGCCAGGCTTCTCGTATTTCAGGCGTATCACCGGCAGATTTATCGGTTTTATTAGTTGCACTTGAACAACGAAGGCGAAACCAGGACACATACAAGGGAGAAAATAAAAATGATTAACAAAGTTGAAAAACTCATAAAAGCAGGGGCTGAACTTGAGATCAGCATTAGCAACACTCAAGGTGAGAAGCTAATCACGTATATGGAAAAGATATTAGAAATAAATAAACAAATTAACCTGACCCGGATCACAGAAGAAGATGAATTTATTAAACTCCATCTCCTTGATTCGTTAACGCTATTAAAATATATTGACAATCCAACCGCTTCCATATTAGATGTTGGTACGGGAGGCGGTTTTCCCGGAATTCCCCTTGCCATTATGATGGCAGATGCCACCGTAACTTTAATGGATTCAACAAAGAAAAAACTCATGGTGGTGGAAAATATTGCAAAAGAGTTAGACATCAACAATATAAAAATCCTTCATGGCCGTGCTGAAGAATTAGGTCAAGATCGAAAATACAGGGAAAGCTATGACGTTGTTACATCTCGGGCAGTTGCGAATTTAACACTTCTGTCAGAATATTGCTTACCACTGACAAAAATAGGCGGAAAGTTTTTACCGATGAAAGGGCGCGAATACCAAAACGAAATCAAAGAAGCGGAAAAACCAATTGAGGTTCTAGGCGGGAAAATTACGAATGTCGAAGAATGTTTAATACTGGAAAGTGATTGGGTTCATGTTATAATAGTCATTGAAAAAATAAGAAAAACCCCTCGCATTTTACCAAGAACAAACGGGAAAATAAAAAGCGATAAGTTCCCGCTGTTATTGAAGTAACAAGAAGAGTTAAAGGGTTTTGTGATAAAATCTTATCGAGGTTGCAACATGTTTCACGTGAAACAACTATGGAAATTAATAACTTATATAGATGAAAAAAATCGAGAGTCATGTCAGGTTAAAAGATTAATGGTTGATAATCAAACATCCAGACTGGTTCATATCTGCAAAAGAGTGATGTTTCACGTGAAACATCACTAAAAAAATATTTGGATTCGTTAAACTGGGATTAATATAAAATCAAGAAATAAGGAGTTGTGGCATGACAAAAATTGTGGCAGTATTCAATCAAAAAGGCGGGGTTGGTAAAACAACTACGGCTATTAATTTAACCACTGCCCTTAGCATGGAAGGATACCGAGTGCTTGTTGTCGATATTGATCCCCAGGGAAACACCAGCAGTGGATTTGGCATTGATAAATATAAACTTGAAAAAAGTGTTTATGATGCCATTATTAATGGCGATAGTTTAAAAGAAATTATCTTAACAACCACCTTTGAGAACCTCCACGTCCTTCCTTCCCACCCGGATCTGGCAGGAGCAGAAATTGAATTAGCTAATTTGCCCCAGCGGGAGCTCCGGCTAAAAAATATCGTAAAAGACGTTGAGAAATATTACGATTTTATTTTCATTGATTGTCCGCCGTCGCTCGGGTTATTAACGATTAATGCATTAGCAATTGCAAACACGGTTTTAATCCCAATTCAATGTGAATTTTATGCTCTTGAAGGCGTAGGCCAGCTGATGAATACCATTAGTTTGGTAAAACAGGGCCTCAACCCTGAGTTGGAAATTGAAGGTGTGGTAATGACGATGTTTGATAGCCGCACTAATCTTTCAAATCAAGTCGTTGACGAGGTTGTGGATTTTTTCAAAGAAAAGGTTTATGAAACAATGATTCCGAGAAATATAAGATTGGCAGAAGCTCCAAGTTATGGACACACTATTTTTGAGTATGCAAACGCATCAAAAGGATCAAAAGCATATCTTGCCCTGGCAAAAGAGTTTATCCAGAGACAGGAGTAAATATGGGAAAAAATACAGGGTTGGGAAAAGGTCTCAGAGCACTGATTCCAAATGAGGTAATTCTATCTGCTGAAGGTGAGGATCTGGAGGTTGATATTGAAAAATTAGTATTCTATGTAAAAACAAGCAACATCCGCCCAAATCCTGAACAGCCCCGAAAGAACTTTGATCGTGGAAAACTGGAGGAGTTAGGGGCTTCCATTAAGGAACATGGGATAATTCAGCCTTTAGTTGTAAAACCTGATGGCAAAGGTTATACTATTATCGCCGGGGAAAGACGCTGGCGCGCAGCCAATATCGTGGGGCTGAAAGAAGTTCCTGTGATTGTGCGAGATCTTCCGGCGGAAAAAGTTTTGGAAATTGCAATAATAGAAAACGTCCAAAGAGAGAATCTCAATAGTATTGAAGAAGCCCTTGCCTATGAAGGTTTAATGGGAAGATTTAATCTTACCCAGGGGGAGATTGGTATCCGCATCGGAAAAAGCCGTGCTGCGGTGGCAAATACATTGAGACTATTAAAACTGCCGGATTCAGTTCGAGATGATGTTGCCCGGGGAAAAATTAGTTCCGGTCATGCCAGAGCCATTCTTTGTTTGGAAGAGACGGAAAAAATGGAGGCCTTTTCTAAAGAAATTATTGAAAAAGGATTTAGCGTTCGAGAAACCGAAAAGCGTATTAAAAAACTTCAATTAGAAGGAATCGTTGCACCACTGCAAAAGAAAAAAATCGATACGACTGCGTATGTTTTGGAAATAAAAGATGGTTTGGAAAAAAGATTTGCTACAAAGGTTAATTTTAGTAGCCATGGGAAAAGTGGGAAAATAGAACTGTCTTATTTTTCACTGGAAGAGCTCGATCGAATTTTAGCGCTGTTAGGATATGAAAAAAAGGAATAGGAACAATTGACTGAACATTCGGTGTTTTTATAATATGAAATGGAGATAACTTATGAATCAAATAAAAAGAAAACGACGACTGACTGCCATTGAAACAGCAGTTCTCGGCAACATAGTGTATTTAATTATTGTTATAATTTTTAAGAGTACTTTCGATTTCATTGGTAGAACCAGTGGATTCAACTATCTATATAATGGAATTGAACTGGGGGTCATTGCATTGTTTTGGATAATTATATTTGGACGTAACTTTAAAAACATTTATGCAGGAGAGAAACCACAAACTTTCAAATACATTTTCTTCATGCTTTTTCCTATAGTGATTTTAACAGGGGCCTTAACCTTAGTTTCATTGCTTTGGCCAGGCCAAGACACCAATAGTATTTGGAACCAATTTGCTTTTTTAGCAGCCCCAACGATTTTTTGGTATTTGCCCTATGGACTTATTTATCAATTAATGGGAAGTTATGTTTCAATCTTTATATTTTTCGGGATCGCATTAGGTGTGACTGTTCTATTTCAAATTATCGGGATTGTAATAGGTCGACGTATGGGTCGTAAATATCAGGAAGAAACCCTGGTAGAAGCAGCGGGAGAGAAACGCGTTGTTCCGAGATTTCAAAAAGTGAGAAAAAAATGGGACGGAAAAGGAAAAAAACCTCAAAAAGTCAGCATTGGTATGGAACGGCTTTCTGAAGAAGTGATCAGCGAAGGTTTCAGACCTGAGGAACAGGAACCTGTGACGATGACAGAAGTGAAAATTGCTGATACAGCGCCACAGGAAGAGTCAGTGCTATCAAAAGTATTTGATGAAGAAAGTGTGAGTCCGGAAGCAATAAAAAGCGAGTCGGTTTCCATCAAAGAAACAGTTACTCAAAAAAATGAATCGGAAAGCGTTGAAATTATCGCTACTAAGAAAACAATTATTGAAAATCAGTCAATGCCGGAAGCCATTGAGAGTCCTGTTGTTAACGAAAAAACTGAGGCAGTTATTACGTTGGAAAAAACCCTTTCAGAAGAATGGAAGCAAACGCATACTGAGGATCCGGAAAAAACAGGGAAAAAGCAGAATAAACATAAAGAAACAGAAGATAAATCCTTTCTTAAAGAAACCAGTCAAATTCGAATTATCAATGAAGATGATATTGAAGAATATTACAGGAATAAAAAATGAGTTTGACAACAGTAGACTTTATTTGTATCCTGGTCTGTATTGTTTCAGGACTCATTGGATATCGGCGAGGTGCAATAAAAACCCTAATTAGTTTCGGGGGATTTATTGCATCTTTTGCCATTGCGTGGATTTTTTCATCCATGCTGGCAGATTGGCTTATAAGCCTGGGTGTGTTTAACGGATTAGTGAATATGGTTAACATAGAAGCAGTGGCTCAATCGATTGTAAATGGGGTTGGCCAACAAGGTGTTTTCGCCAGTGGTTCAGTGGGAGAAGCCATTCTCACAGGAGGCCAAAATATTACAACCGAAAGTGTCAGTATGATCACCCAGGCTCTGACCTGGGGGATTGCCTATATTGTCAGCTTTGTGATTTTATTATTAGTAAGCGGCATTGCTTTTGGAATCCTCCAAGCGATTTTTAGTGGCGTATCTCAAATACCGATTATTGGTGGCATAAATCGACTCTTGGGAGGAGCTATGGGGTTTATTCTGGGTCTCGGTTTATGTGTCATTGTAATTTGGATTTTAACTGCACTTAACACCTTTACCGGTGGTGCGGCAAATCTTCCTAACTTTGAAGGAAGTGCCATTTCTCAAGTGGTAACCCCTTGGGTGACGAATTTAATCGTATTAAATTAGGGAGCTTTTATGGATAGTTTATGGAACGGTTTTAAAGAGCTGATCTTTCAAAAGGATGGTTCAAATCTTTTTGAAAAGATACTACTTTCAGTCGTGGTATTGGTGACAGTCGCCATTTGCCTGAATGTTTTTTACAAAATCATCGATGGTATTTTTAATGACGATAAACCAGGGATTGAGGTCCGAGAGGCCAGACGACTGGTGACGCTGAACAATGTGGTTAAAACCTTTGCCAGAGCTTCTGTTTGGATCGTGGCCATTATCATGATTCTAGGTCAGTATATGGACGTCGGGTCGTTGCTGGCAGTCGCCGGTATCGGAACCGTTGCCATTGGTTTTGGTGCCAGGGGAATTGTGGAAGATGTGATGAGTGGTTTTGTGATTATCTTCGAAAACCAGTTTTGTGTTGGAGATTATATTACGATTGATGAAAAACATTACGGTATTGTAGAATCGATTGGAATTCGAACTACAACCATACGGGAATTTACCGGAGGACTGTTTATTATTCATAATGGAAAAATTGATCGGCTGGTCAATTTTTCCAAAGGACATATTAAAGCGGTGGTTGAGGTTGGGGTTTCCAATAAAGAAAATATAAACAATGTTATTGATATTATTAACGCAGTTTGCAGTGAGGTTTTTGAAAGTCATGAAGACCTCTTTAAGACCTGTCCTGAAGTTGTTGGGGTTACCCAAATGGACACAAACGGAATGATCATTCGCGTTATCTCGGATGAGGATGCATCTGCCAAGGCTAAAGCTGAAATCATTCTTCGCCAGAAGATCAAAGAAGCTTTTGATCTTCACGGCATTGAAATTCCCAGCACTGTAGTATAGCTTTTTACATAGGAATTCGAGGAGAGTAGTATGGAAATTAAAGAGTACACCTTAGGTGATCGTGTTGAAATGAAAAAAAAACATCCTTGTGGCTCTTTCGAATGGGAAATCATACGGCTGGGGGCAGATATTAAAATTAAGTGTTGTGGCTGTGGACATATTGTTATGTTGCAACGCTCCAAGTTTAATAAGCAAATTAAAAAAGTGCTCCAAGACGAAGTTAAAGGCTAATAATGGGTTTTGATTGTGACTACAATATAAATATAAATAAAAGCCTTGCTTCAATTCTGAAATATGATATAATAAAAAGCTGATATCCTTGCTTGCTGGAAAAGTGAGCCATAGTCCATGAGGAGGTGAAATGGAATGAGAAAATATGAAACATTATTTGTTTTAAAACCGGATCTTGAAAAAGAAGTCGTTGAAGAATTAATCGGTAAAGTTAAAACCATCATAGAAGCAGATGGTAATGTAGAAAATGTTAATGAATGGGGCAAAAGAAAATTAGCCTATGAAATTGAAAAAAAATATCAAGAAGGATACTATGTATTAGTTGAATTCAATGCTGAAAATTCAGTTTTGGATGCACTTGATCATTTATACAAAATTAACGAACCATTTATTCGTAGTATTGTTATTAAGAAAGAAAAATAGGGGGCATTTTTGTGAATAAAGTAATTTTAGTAGGAAGACTAACCAGGGATCCTGATGTGAAAAACACCACCACAGGAAAAGCGGTAGCCACTTTTACCCTAGCTGTTGATCGTCGTTTTAAAAACAAAGATGGTCAAAAGGAAACTGATTTCGTACCCATTGTTGTATGGGGAAAACAGGCAGAACTTGCAGGTCAATACTTGTCAAAAGGCAGCCAAATTGGCGCGTCAGGACGACTGCAGGTAAGAAATTACGAAGCACAGGATGGCCAAAAACGCTATGTGACCGAAGTTGTTGCAGATGAGATTACATTCTTGTCATCACCTAACCGTAAAGAATCTACCGGTGGATACCAACAAGCTCCGGCACCAAAAAAAGATAACAATATGTCAGCAATGGGTTTGGATGAAGATTTCCATCTGATGGCTGACGATGATGATGTACCATTTTAAGATAGGAGGAAAAAACAATGCCAAAACCATTTAAAAAAAGAAGAAAAGTATGTGAATTCTGCGAACGAAAAGTAACAGAAGTTGATTATAAAGATGTCTTAACACTGAAGAAATTTATTTCTGAACGTGGTAAAATCTTACCACGACGCGCTACCGGAACCTGTGCCAAGCATCAAAGAAAGGTAACTGAAGCGATTAAGCGTGCACGAAATGTTGCACTGTTACCCTACTCAGCAAATATCTAATAAATTATTAAGAACTGTTCATTCAGGGAAAGACCTGGATGGGCAGTTTTTTTAATATTCGGGTTTATGGTCAATGAGAATGGGAAAAAAAGATGGGTATTTTATATTATTGTGATATAATAGTTAAGTTAATCTGGGAATTGCCTGCACAGGTTTACCAGACAATAAATATGAACTTAACCTATTTGGAGGATCAATGAAAACTCGAGGAATTACAGAGGGAGCTATGTTTTGTGCCTTGGCAGTAATACTTGCACTAGCCAGCTTTTATGTCCCTTTTCTTGTGATATTAATATTTTTTATTCCCGTTCCCATGGTGGTTCTCGGACAACGACAAGGGCTGAAGGTCAGCGTTATTGCCAGTATTGCCGCAACCATTATTATTGGTTTGTTTTTAGGACCGGTAAATGCAATTCCATTTGGAGTCCTTTTATTCTTTGTTGGCTGTAGCCTGGGCTATGCCTATCATCGGAATGTCGGACCCATTCAAAAAATAATTGTCGGATACCTTGGCTTCGCATTAGTAGTGACTGCCGTTATTATCAGCTATCAATTTCTTGTAGGGGTGGATTTTATAACATTTATATTACAAACATTTGAAGTCAGCACCCAGCAAGCTTTGGCCTTGTATCAAAATGCCGGGGTGATGGATGCAAGTCAGTTACTGCTTGCCAAGGAATCCCTGGATGCTCAAATTAATACCATGAAAATGATCATTCCGTCGGTCATACTTTTGCTGCCACTGGTATTTTCCTTTATTAATGTAGCCAGCTCTGATGCCATATTAAAACGTCTGGGATATAAGGTGAAAGCGGTTAAACCTCTTTCACAATGGGAGATGCCAAAATCGCTTAAATACTTTTTGTTGCTGTTTTTGTTTGGTTCTTTCATTATCAGTGTTTTTCAAGTGACGGCAATCCCGGAGATTTACGTTTTGAATATTATGAATTTGGTCTATCTGGTTTATTTTGTTATGGGATTATCACTTATCTTTGATTTTATGGCATATAAAAAGCACACTAACATGGCCTTGAAAATCCTCGCAGTTTTTGTGGCTTTACTTTTACAGTTTGTCGTGACCATGCTTGGAGTAGCGGATACCTATATGGAAATTCGTAAGATTTTTCGAAAGGGGAGCGAGGCTTAATGAAAGAATATAAAAAAGAATTGTTCATTTTTGCCATTGTCACGGTTGGTGTTTTATCTTTTGTTTTGGGATTCTACAATACCTATTTCAGTGTTTTAGGTTTGTTTATATTTGTGGCACTTTTGTTCTTTTATAAAAAGAGCAGCCATCAAGATGAAATTCAAATTAATAAAGCCATTGATGAAATACATGGTGATTTAGATAAAATCAATCAGGAACGTATGTATGAAATGCCTATTTCCATGGTCATTGTCGATGGTGAAGGAATTATCTATTGGTATAATCAGGCCTTCGGAAAAGCTTTTAAAAAAGAAAAAGAACCACTGTTTAAAAAAAATATTGTGGAAGAGTTGGGGTTTAATTTATCTGAAGCTGTGAAACATGATGATTTTACCTTTCATTATGATGATCGGGATTATGGTGTTGTGACCAATGCTTTTACTGACACGGTTCATAGTTTTGAGCTCCTTCATTTTTTTGATGTTACCGAACAAAGCAGGCAGAGTGAGCTTTATCGAAAAACATCTCCTTTATTCTGTGATATTGTCATTGACAATTATGACGATATCATTGAACAAATTCCAAGCCATGAGCGATCCGCAATTTTAGGACAAGTCGATTTAAAACTCAATGAATGGGCTAAAAAATTGGGAAGCGTTATTATAGAATATGAAAAAGATCGTTATCTGATGATTTTCGAACGGGGGAAAATTTGCGCGCTTCAGAAGGAAAACTTCCAAATCTTAGATGCGGTTCGAGAAATTGAAAATGATGAAAAAATTCCCATTACCCTGAGTATAGGGATTGGGATATCAGAGAAAATATTAGGAATAAAAGAATCCCAGGAGATTTCCCATGCGGCCCTTGATATCGCATTGGCCCGTGGCGGAGATCAGGCAGTGGTGCGTCAGGATGAGAAAATGTCCTTTTATGGCGGAAAAAGCGAAGCCACTGAAAAACGAACCAAGGTCAAGGCAAGGGTCAAAGCTCATGGTTTAAAAGAACTTATTAAGGAAGCTGACCAGGTTCTTTTAATGGGACATCAAAATCCTGACATGGATTGTCTGGGAGCCGCAGTAGGTTTACTCGGTGCCTGTCAGGCTTTAGATAAAACAGGGAAAATAGTCATTAAGGAAATCAATTATTCGATTAAATCCTTATTTGAGTATCTTTTGGAAAATGAAGAATATCAGGATGCTTTTATTACACCAAAAGAAGCCGAAGCCTACAGCAAAAAAAATACCTTGCTGATTATATTGGATACCCAGAACATTGATTATCTGGAATCCCCGAACTTGATTGAAGAAATGTCTAAAATTGTGGTGATTGATCATCACAGACGATCAGGAAAATTTATTAAGGACACCCTGATGAGCTACACCGAGGCCTATGCCTCTTCAACCTGTGAACTTGTTACAGAGCTTCTTCAATACTTTGAGGAAAAGAATGTTATGAGTGAGGTGGAAGCCAATGCACTGATGGCAGGAATGTGTATGGATACTAAAATGTTTACTTTAAAAACCGGGGTACGAACCTTTGAGGCGGCTTCTTATTTAAAGAGAAAGGGTGCAGATACCATTATCAGTAAGATCCTTTTACAGGATGATATTAACACTTATACTGCAAAATCGGATGCAGTGAAAAATGCTAAAATTTATTTTGACAATATTGCCATATCAACTTTTGAGAATAATACTGATTATGGCAAACTCATCGCTTCACAGGCTGCGGACGAGCTTTTAAATATTAAGGGGATTGTGGCATCCTTTATTATCCTGAAAAGTGATGAAGGTTTAACCATTAGCGGACGATCCATGGGTGAAGTCAATGTGCAGCTCATCTTAGAAAAATTAGGCGGCGGCGGACATCTCGCCATTGCAGGAGCACAGATTCCAGACGAAAGCAGTCTGGAAACAGGCAAAGACCTGGTGCTGGAAGCCATTGAAAAATACAAAAAGGAGAATGAAGTAAAATGAAAATTATATTATTGGAAAATGTTAAAAATGTTGGGAACAAAGGGGATATTGTTGAGGTTAAAGACGGTTACGGCAGAAATTTTCTCATTAAAACAAAAAAAGGAATCATTGGAAACAGAGAAAATATTAAAATAGCTCAACAGTCCAGGGCTGATGAAGAAGCCCGATTGGATGAAGAGCGGGAAGAAGCCGTTGCATTGGCGAAGATTCTGGATGAAACAGAGATTAAGATCACCGAGCGCGCCGGGGAAGATGGAAAGCTTTTCGGTTCTGTGACCAGTAAAGACATTACCGAGGCCCTGGAAAAAGCCAAGGGAATTAAAATTGATAAGCGTAAGGTCGAGCTTGAAATGCCCATTCGAAATATTGGCCGCATCGAAGTAAAAGTGAAAACTTACCAGGGCGTTATCGGAAACCTGACGGTTATTGTTGAAGGCGAAGCCTAGGAGAGAAAGCCGTGATGAATCCAAAGGTACCGCCCCATAATATAGAGGCAGAGCAGTCGGTTTTAGGTGCTATTCTCATGGATGAGTCCAATATTGGCCGGGCAGAAGAGTTTTTATCCCCTGATGATTTTTATCGAGGGGCACATCGTGAGATTTATAAAAGTATGTTGGATCTTCATAATGAGCGCAAGCCAATTGATACCGTCACTCTGATGGACTCACTTAGAAATCATGGGGTCCTTGAAAAAATCGGGGGTATTGGTTATCTCAGTGAACTCATTGAAATGGTGCCAATTCACAGAAACTATCTTGAATATTGTCAAATCGTTCATGAAAAAGCAGTGATTCGAAGCCTTATTCATACCGCTACCCAAATTTTAGAGGAAAGCTACGGTCAATACGATAAGGTTGGGGACGTCATTGAAAGAGCGGAACAGGAAATATTTAAAGTCTCACAAGGGCGTCGTACCGGGGATTTCGAAAGTATTCAGGAAACTTTGGGTACCACCCTTTCCCAAATCGAGGCCATTGAAAGTAATAAAGGAAAACTCACAGGTGTTGAAACCGGATTTGCCGAGCTAAACCATATTACCTCAGGTTTGCAGGATTCTGATCTTATTATTGTGGCGGCACGACCTTCCATGGGTAAAACTGCCTTTGCCCTTAATATTGCTCAGAATGCAGCGGTTAAAGACAATTGTTCTGTGGCCATCTTTAGTTTGGAAATGTCCAAGGAACAATTGGTTCAGCGGATGCTTTGTGCCACATCACTGGTTGACAGCAACAATGTGCGAACCGGAAATTTAACAAAAGAAGACTGGGAACGCCTTGTAGTGGGATACAATACCCTTTACGGGGCTGATATTTTTATTGATGATACGGCCGGAATCACCATTTCTGAAGTCAGGTCCAAGTGCCGACGTTTAAAAACAGAAAAGGCCCTGGATCTCATTGTCATTGACTACATCCAGCTTATGAGTGGCGGCGGAAAATCTGAAAACCGGCAAAATGAAATTTCTGAAATGTCCCGAGGGCTCAAAGCCCTGGCCAGAGAAATGAAAGCGCCTGTTATTGCATTATCCCAGCTCAGTCGAGCACCGGATGCCAGAGCCGATCATCACCCGGTGATGTCGGATTTACGTGAGTCAGGTTCCATTGAGCAGGATGCCGATGTGGTCATGCTTCTTTTCAGAGAGTTTTATTATGATAAAAATCCTGAATTAAAAAACATTGCCGAAGTGAACATTGCCAAACAACGAAATGGTCCTACCGGAACCATTAAGCTGGCATGGATCCCTGAATATACGAAATTTAATGATTTGGCAGTAGGTTTTGGTGAAGATGACTACGGTCCAGATGCTTATGCTTAATAAAAGGAAGTAACGGATATGAAATATGATGTTATCATCATCGGCGCAGGTCCAGGGGGTATTTTTACTGCCATGGAGTTGGCCAAAAATAATAAAAACTTAAAAATACTGATGCTGGAAAAAGGGAATTCCATTGAAAAACGGATTTGCCCAAAGCGTAAAACCGGGGTATGTGTTGGGTGTAAGCCCTGTAATATTACCACTGGTTTTGCCGGAGCCGGTGCTTATTCGGATGGGAAACTTTCCTTGTCACCGGATGTCGGCGGCGAGCTTCCCGAATACATTGGTTATAGTGAAACCGTTGATTTGATCAAATACACGGATAACATTTATCTTCATTTTGGTGCAGATGGACGAGTCCATGGCCTTGATCATCCTAAAAAAATCAGAGATATTCGAACTAAAGCCATTCAGAGCAACCTAAAGCTCATTGAATGTCCCATACGCCATATGGGCACCGAGGTGGGATACATGATTTATCAACGGATCCAGAACCATTTACTGAATGATCTGGGAATCGAGATTAAATTCAGAACCCCGGTTGGAAGCCTTATCGTTAAAGATAATGAAGTCACCGGAGTAACGGCAAAAGGCGAAACCTACTATGCCGATAAAGTGGTTGTTGCCGTGGGCAGGGATGGTTCTGAATGGTTTAAAGCCATGTGTGATGATTATAAGGTGAAAACCATAGCGGGAAAAGTCGACATTGGCATTCGTCTTGAAACACGCAATGAAATTATGCAGGAAATCAACGATGCTCTTTATGAGGGTAAGCTGGTTTATTATACACCAACCTTTGATGACAGTGTTCGCACTTTCTGCTCTAATCCCGGAGGAGTTGTTTCCACCGAGAATTATGATAATGAATTAGCGGTTGTCAACGGGCACAGTTATAAGGCGGAACATTTAAAAACCGATAATACCAACTTTGCTTTATTAGTTTCCAAGTGCTTTACCGAGCCGTTTAAAGAGCCTATTGCCTATGGTAAACATATTGCCGGGTTAGGAAACATGCTCACTGGGAATAGGATTATGGTTCAGCGGTATGGGGATTTTCTCCGTGGACGCCGGACCACCGCAGAACGACTCCTTCGAAATAATATTCGTCCTACGCTAATGGATGCGGTTCCCGGGGATTTATGTCTGGTACTGCCTTATCGTATTATGAAGGATATTGACGAAATGATCCAGGCCCTGGATCATGTGTCGCCAGGACTTGCCAGTGAAGAAACACTTCTTTATGGGGTAGAGGTGAAGTTTTACTCAAATAAGGTTGAAGTGGATAAAAATTTCCAATCCAGCGTTAAAAATCTGTATGCCATCGGAGATGGTGCAGGGGTAACCCGAGGGCTGATGCAGGCTTCGGCTAACGGGGTTTTTGTTGCCCGAAACCTGTACAAGGTCTAAAGATGACTGGAAAATTGTATATTGTAGGCACTCCTATTGGAAATCTGGATGATATGAGTATCCGGGCGTTAAGAATACTTAAAGAAGTGGATCTCATTGCCGCCGAGGATACCCGTCATTCCATTAAGCTTCTCAATCATTTTGAAATACAAAAAAAGATGGTGGCTTATCACCAGCATAATGAACAAAGATCCAGCGAAGGACTCATTGATCTAATGAAACAAGGACAAAACATTGCCCTTATTTCCGATGCCGGAATGCCCTTGATTTCCGATCCCGGTTCAGTGCTGGTGAAAAATTGTGTGGCCCAGGATATTGCTATGGAAGTCGTTCCAGGTCCTAATGCCGGGCTTTGCGGTTTGGTGCTTTCAGGTTTGGATACCCGGCAGTTTCTCTTTCTCGGGTTTCTGGGAAAAGAGAATAAAGCGATTAAAGAAGGCCTGGAACGGATCAAAGCCTCGGTCGTTACCGCGGTTCTTTATGAATCGCCCCATCGTTTATCGAAAACCCTTGAAATTTTAGTCAACAATGACTTAGGTCACCGCCAGATGAGTATTTCCAGGGAGATCACCAAGCGATTTGAAGAAAGCCGATATGGCACCATTGAAGAACACCAGGCTTATTATCAGGACCATACCCCAAGGGGAGAGTATGTGCTTTGTATTGAAGGCAGAACCCAGGAAGAGGGAACCCCTGGTCAAAATATGGATCTGAAAGCCATGACCATCAAAGAACACCTGGACGTTTACATCCATGATGGAATGCCCGAAAAGGAGGCCATGAAACAGGTGGCTAAGGATCGGGGACTTTCCAAACGGGATATATATAACGAAGTTAAGAGATAAAAACAGGTAATTGGGAAACGCAATAAACATCCAGGATCCTTATCATCATTTCGGATTCAACAAAAAACAGCAAAATAAAAGGAGCGCCTATGTCAGAAAAAACTTTTTACATTTCGACCCCTATTTATTATCCCAGTGGTAACCTCCATATTGGACATACCTATACCACTGTCGCGGCAGATACCATTACCCGGTTTAAAAAGCTGAAGGGCTATGATGCCTATCTATTAACCGGAACGGATGAACATGGCCAAAAGATTGAAAAAGTCGCAGAAGAGGCAGGTATGACACCTCAGGCCTATGTGGATGACATCGTCGCCGGAATTAAAACCCTTTGGGACACCATGAATATCAATTACGATCAGTTTATTCGGACCACTGACCCTGAACATGAAAAAACCATTCAGCGTATTTTTAAAAAGCTTCACGATCAGGGGGATATTTACAAATCCAATTATGAAGGCTGGTATTGCACACCATGTGAATCATTTTGGACCGAAGGCCAAATTGTTGAAGGCAATTGCCCGGATTGCGGCCGACCTGTGGAAAAAGCATCTGAAGAGGCTTACTTCTTTAAGATGTCAAAATATGCCGATCGTCTTTTAAAACACATTAATGAAAATCCTGGTTTTATTCAACCGGAATCCAGAAAAAATGAGATGATCAATAATTTCATTAAGCCGGGACTTCAGGATCTTTGCGTATCCCGAACCTCTTTCACCTGGGGTGTTCCTGTGGATTTTGATCCCGGTCACGTGGTTTATGTCTGGATTGATGCCCTTCCCAACTATATTTCCGCCCTGGGCTACCTTAACGATAAGCCGGATCTTATGGATCGGTATTGGCCGGCGGATGTGCATTTAGTGGGAAAAGATATTATCCGATTCCATACCATTTATTGGCCAATTATTCTGATGGCTTTAGAATTACCTTTACCTAAAAAGGTGTATGGTCATGGCTGGATTCTGCTAAAAGGCGGGAAAATGTCAAAATCTGTGGGTAATGTTGTGGATCCGGTGGTATTGGTGAATAAGTATGGCGTGGATGCCCTGCGTTACCATGTGCTTCGGGAAATGAACTATGGCTCTGACGGCGTTTATAATGAAGACCTTTTAGTCAGTCATATTAATTCAGACCTTGCCAACGATTTAGGAAATTTACTCAGTCGGACCCTGGCCATGACCGTGAAATATTTTGACGGGGTTATTCCTAAAGAACGGGAGACTGGGGAATTTGATGAGGACATCATCAACCTAGCCGAAAAAACCCCGGGCATTGTCAGCGAATTCATGGATAAGCTTGATTTCAGCCGGGCCCTGGAAGAGATTTGGAAATTAATATCCCGTTCAAATAAATATATTGATGAAACCCAACCCTGGGTACTGGGAAAAGACCCAGAGAAAAAAGCACGGTTGGCTCAGGTGCTGTATAATCTCACCGAATGTTTAAGAATTGTCACCGTGCTTATTTCATCAGCCATGCCTGAAACAGGAAAAAAAATTGCAGCGCAGTTAAAATGTCCGGATGACTGTTTAACATGGGAAAGCATCCAGATTTTTGGCGGATATCCTGAGGGAATTAAAGTCGAACGTGGCGAGGTTCTCTTCCCAAGAATTGAACTGGAGAAAAAAGAAGATGCTTCTAAAAAAGAGAATAAGAAAGAAGTTAAAAAGGAAATGCTAAAAGATAAAGAAGAACTTCCCGAAGGGCTCATTACCATTGATGATTTTGCCAGAGTAGAGCTTCGTGTTGCCGAGATTGTGGCCTGCGAAGCCCATCCGGATGCCGACCGATTATTGGTTCTCCAATTAATGGTCGGACAGGAAAAACGTCAGGTTGTTTCAGGGATTGCAAAATATTATAAGCCTGAAGAACTTGTCGGGAAAACCGTGATTTTAGTGGCAAACTTAAAGCCGGTAAACCTTCGTGGACTGGAATCCAATGGAATGATTTTAGCGGCAACCAAGGGAAAGAAACTTTCTTTAGTCACAGTGGATGGCATACCCTCTGGTGGAAAAGTTTCTTAAGAAAACCCTGAGAACATAAAAGAATAAAATAACAGAAAAAGCCTGAGAATCCAAGTTATTCATGACTTGGATTTTCAGGCTTTTTATTGTATTGGTGTATATATAAATCTATAGGCTCTTCATAGTGTCAATATATTCTTTTTTATCGCGAACGCCAACGAAACGGTTCACGACTTCTCCGTTCTTAAAGAAAACCACGGTTGGAATGCTCATTACTCGGAATTCCTGGGCAAGGGTTTGGTTTTCATCCACATTAATTTTGCAAACTTTCATGCCGGTTGGAAGTTCCAGAGCAATTGCATCAATGGTAGGAGCAAGACCTTTACAGGGACCACACCATTCGGCCCAAAAATCTATCATCACAGCGCCATCAAAAGACAGTACTTCGGTATTAAAATTTTCCTTGTTCAGGGTTATTATTTTTTCATTGGCCATTTTTATTTCTCCTTCTTTTGCTAAAGTGCTCCATCATTATATAATACCTTTGATCAAGATAAAAGACAAATTTCTATAATTAAGAAAGATCCTTTGTGTTAAAATAGAAGGATGAAGAAAAGTATTTTAAAAAAACAATTAGATCATTTGAATAAAAACAATCATTTTCGTTTTCATATGCCCGGGCATAAAGGCTCTGGAAATGACTTTGATATTTTCACCTATGACACCACAGAAATACCCGGAGCAGACAATCTTCACGATCCTAAAGGGGTCATTGCAGAGGTTCAGGAGAAATGCGCAAAGGTTTATGGAAGTGAAGAAACAGCTATTCTTGTGAATGGCTCAACCACCGGCATCCAGAGTGCGATTTTAGGAGCCTGTTCTCCGGGGGAGCAGCTGATTGTGTCAGCCAATTGTCACCGATCTGTTTTTGGAGCCCTGGCGCTGGGGCGAATTAAAGGGGTGTTTATCACGCCTGAATTTGATGAAGTTATGGGCTTCGCAAAAGAAGTGTCTTTGGATAGTGTAAAGGAAGCCATTATAAAATACCCACAGAGCCGTGGAATGATATTGACCAACCCTACCTATTATGGGACAACCAGTGATGTTAAAGCTATTGGAGAGTTCCTGCATGGCCTGGGAAAATTTCTCATTGTGGATGAAGCCCATGGGGCTCATTTGCATTTTAATAAAGAACTTCCTCTGGATGCCATTGCCGCTGAAGCAGACGTGAGCATTCAAAGTACTCATAAAATTTTGGGATCTTTAACACAGAGCTCATTAATTCACTTCCAGGGAAGTCGGATCAATCGCCAACAGGTGAAGTTCTTTCTTTCCTTGCTCCAAAGTTCATCTCCCAGTTATCCACTGATGATTTCAGTGGAAGAAGCGGTGGATCAGGCTTGTGAAAAAGGGACAGAAATATTTAAAATAATAATCGATGCCCATGAGGATTTTTCCAAAAATCAAAGTCCGAACGCCCCGATTTCTCTTTACAAAGGGCATGACTCAGACAGCGGTTATGATCAGAGTAAATGGCTATTTCATACCCGGGGAATTTCAGGAGACCTGATAGAAGAGATTCTTTTAAAAACCTATCGTATTCAATGTGAACTTTCAGGCAATGATCATGTGTTGGCCATGACAGGCATTGGAACTACCCAGTCCGATATAGATGCATTAACCGGGGCCATCGACGATTTAAATAAAAAAATATTGTCAGGGGAATTAAAGGATCATGCTATTATTGCAAGTCCCGATTTACCAACAGAAAAATTGATAGCCGGAGCATTAAAAACTGAAGTTCCTTTATGGAAAGGAATTTATGATGAAAAAGAGAAATGCCCGTTGGCAGAAGCCAATGGGCGATTAGCAGGGGATTTTATTATCCCCTACCCACCGGGAATTCCGGTACTGCTTCCGGGGAGTCGAATTAATAAAGAAATGATTGCAGGTTTAAGCCATCTCATGGATAATGGGATTATAATAGTTGGTATCAATGAAAATCGGGAACTCTTACTGCTCGAGGAAAAAGGAGTCATAAATGATGCATAAAGGAAAACTCATTGTTATCGAAGGGGTGGATGGGAGTGGAAAACAAACCCAAACCGAACTTCTTTACAAGCGATTAATTGATAATGGACAAAAAGTGATGCTGCTTTCCTACCCCCGATATGACAAGGCGTCCTCGGCTATGGTAAAATTATATCTCAGTGGTGCTTTTGGAGAGAATCCCGGGGATGTCAGCCCTTACATTGCATCCACTTTTTATACTGCCGATCGGTATGCATCGTTCAAAGAAGATTATGAAGAATTCTTAAATGATGGCGGAATTGTTTTAGCTGACCGATATACCACATCTAATATGGTCCACCAGGCTGGAAAAATAAAGGATCCCATTGAGCGCAAACGATTTTTGACCTGGCTATGGGATTATGAATTCAATCTATTTGGGCTACCCATACCGGACAGGGTTTTCTTTTTAAATATTCCACCTGAGATTAACCTAAGATTAATGAAAAATCGTACTAATAAAATCACCGGAAAAGCTGAAAAAGACATCCATGAAAAAAGCCCGGAGCATTTAACAGATGCCTATGAAAGTGCTTTAGCATTAGTCGATGAATACTGCTGGACTGAGATACGCTGCATTAATCAGGGGGAACTCAGGAGCATTGAAGATATAAATGAAGAAATTTGGAACGAAATAAACAAAAAGGAGCGTAAAGCTGATGATTGAAAATCAATTTACATATTTAACAATGGCCCATTCGGATATAGATATGATCCTGTTAAAGAATTATTTAAGCGCTAATGGTATACCGGTCATTACCCGGGAAAAGGGTTTTGGTGGTCCTATTCGCAGTATTTTTATGGGAAGCTTTTCTCCGGCCCATATTGAAGTCTTTGTGAAAGAAAGTGATTATGATGAGGCCATGATGCTTATTGATTATGAGGAGTTCAGCGCTGAACTGGATGAAGAATTTTGGATGGAAGAAGAAGACAAACCAAAAAAATCCCATTAAAAATTGGAAGGGAAAAAAGATGCTTGAAAAAATTCAGGGACATCAAACCATTACAGAGCACCTTGAAAAGGAAATTCTCACAGGTGGGGTAAGCCACGCCTACCTATTTTCAGGTATTGATGGTGTAGGGAAGAAAAAAACTGCCCTGGAATTTGCCAAGGCGCTACTTTGCATGAGTGCGGAGAAGAAGCCTTGTGGTCATTGTTCAGTTTGCAGTCAAATTGAGCATGGGAATCATCCTGATGTTCAGGTGATTACATCAAAACAAGGTGAAACAACGATTAAAATTATTCAGGTTCGGGAAATGATCAGCGGACTGTCAATAAAGCCCTATACCGGAAATCAGCGAGTGGTTATCATTGATGGTGCTGATCATATGACACCGGAAGCCCAAAATAGCTTACTCAAATCCCTTGAAGAACCCTTAAGCTATAATCTCTTCAT
>Ga0209748_1000108_pt1 | contig 50780 bp, 44 predicted proteins | sample BarGraIncu00421A_FD_185490 | JGI IMG/M metagenome (GOLD analysis project Ga0209748, IMG submission 185490) | Arctic peat soil microbial communities from Barrow, Alaska - Barrow Graham LP Incubations 004-21A (SPAdes) (version 2) | ecosystem: Environmental > Terrestrial > Soil > Wetlands > Peat... | reverse complement strand
AACAGGTCCCTCAATCCGGGACGCGCCGGCGCCGCTCGTTCAGGCCAATCCCGGCCTGAGGACCACGACTCCGTGCCATCACGGGGTGATCAGAGCCGGGCGATGGCAAACAGGGACAGTTCTATGAGAGGTGTGGCACAGGTCGCGGGGGAGCCTCAAGTGAGACTGTAGAAACCCAGTGTGGCGATACGGTCGTTCTCGCGCTTGATGACCCCGTGCAGGTCGATCCCCGTCAGCGTGCAGATGGCCGCGAGGAAGAACAGCGACTTGCCCAGCTCCTCCTCGATGATCTCGGCGCAGTTGGGGCAGAGCCGCCCTTCCAGGTGGGTCTTGACGTACTCGCTCATCTCGCTCAGCGAAGCGTCGGCGGGAAGCTCTTGCTTGGCGGCGTTGATCTCCAGGCATCCACATGAGGTGACGGATTTCGCCAGCGCGCGGTTCACGCGGGCACAGGCGTCCTGGTACTTGGTCATCACATCGAGCACGCTGCGGTGGCGTATCAGTGACAGCGATACCGTCTGCTGGAACTCGTTGCAGGTAGACTCGATTTCTCTTGGCATCTCAACCTCATTCCCGCGGGCCTGAACAGCAGCCGCGAAGCCTTGATTCATTATATGGACACGCGGAGAAGAGTGTCAAGAAATCCCATTATCACGCGAATCTTGATGCTCGGAGCGTTTTGTGTTACGATGACTAAGCTCGTCTTTGCAAAGAATGTAGAGATCTCCGTCAAGAAACAAGTGAAGATTCCCCTCGGCGTCTTTTTTGGCCGCCTTCTGTGTCAATGCGGCCTTAATTATAGGCGGGCTTGAGTTGAAGGGAGATGCTGAAAAGTGTTCAACGTTGGCGACAAAGTCGTTTATCCGCATCACGGAGCAGGAGTTGTCGAGAAGGTCGAGACAAGGAGCATCGAAGGAGAGCGAAAGAAGTACTTTATCCTCAGTCTTTGCAGAGGTGACTTGAAGATCACCGTCCCCGAAGAGAGCACCAACGACGTCGGACTCCGCAGCGTAATCCCCAAGAACAAGGTCAAATCAGTCTTCGAGGTTCTCAACCAGGAACAGAGCCAGATGCCCACCAACTGGAACCACCGCTACAAGAAAAACCGTGACAAGATCAGGAGTGGCGACGTCTACGAGGTGGCCGAGGTCGTTCGGAACCTCTCGATCCGCGAGCATGAGAAGGGTCTTTCGACCGGCGAGAAGCGCATGCTCAACCAGGCGCGCCAGATCCTCCTTTCTGAGATAATATTCGTACTGAACATCGATGACGAGAAGGCCTCGAAGATGCTCGACGAGGTATTCTCTGGCCGTTAGATCGCACGCACCTTGAAAGCCAGTTGAACCGGGGAGGCGTCCAGCATGGTGGTCGTCGTCATCCGGCTGTTGAGCATGCTGATATGCTCTTACAGCGGATACAGGATCGCCGTCCTGCTGAACGACAACTATATCCTGAGGACCCCGCAACAAGCATTAGCAATCATCCTAGGTATTATTCTGGGGCTCCTCATCGGATTCGTTGTTGGCGGGCCGGTCGGCAGATTCACAGCCAACATACTCGGCGATCTCGAGTCAGTCTTCTACAAAGTCTCGGGAGCCGACATATTCTTCAGCACAATGGGGGCTTTTATTGGCCTCCTGGTCGCCCTGCTCCCATCCATCGCTTTATTTCACTTCGGCTATCCCGGGTATATTGTGTCCATTGTCCTGTTCCTGTTGTTCGGCTTCGCAGGCGCCAGGATCGGTGCTATCAAGCGGTCTGAGCTCTCAACCATATTCAGGCTCGGCTCCAGCTTCAGCACGGGCGGTACGCCGCAGGCCAGGATACTGGACACCAGCGTGATCATAGACGGTCGCGTGGTAGACATCGCCAAGGCGGGCTTCCTCAACGGCACAATGGTCGTGCCGAGGTTCGTGCTGGGCGAACTCCAGGCGATCGCCGACTCGGCCGACACGATGAAGAGGAGCCGCGGGCGCAGGGGCCTCGACGTCCTCAACTCGCTGCAGCGCCTCGACAACGTCACGGTGGAGATCACCGACCAGGATTTCCCCGAGATAATGGGCGTGGACGCCAAGCTGACCGCGCTCTCCAAGATCTCCGGGATGCCCCTGATGACAAACGACTTCAACCTCAACAAGGTCGCGGAGATCCAGGGCGTGTCGATCCTCAACATCAACGAGCTCGCGAGCGCGCTCAAGCCCGTGGTGTTGCCCGGCGAGGAGATGCACGTGAAGATCATCCGCGAGGGCAAAGAGCCCGGCCAGGGGGTCGGTTACCTGGACGACGGCACCATGGTCGTGGTGGAGCACGGGAAGAAGAAGGTCGGCGCGGAGGCGGCAGTGATCGCGACGAGCGTCCTGCAGACGCCGGCCGGCAAGATGATATTCACGGAGCTCAAGGAAGATCGGCAGGAGGACTGAGGTGGCCTTCGCGGTGATCGCCGCGGGCGGCAGCGGCGACAGGCTCGGTGGCGCTCTTCTGAAGTTCGAGGCCGACCTGCTGGGCAAGCCCCTGATCCGGTACTCCCTCGACGCTCTGGAGGAATCCTCATCGGTCCAGGGCATAGTCCTGGTCGTCCCCGCCGGCAGCGTTGATGCGTGGGACGCGGAATCCCTGCGGTCGGCGGGTGTCTCCAAGGCCCTGGCGACCGTGGCCGGAGGCGCCACGCGCCAGGAATCGGTCCTGCGGGGCCTTCAGGCCATCGAGGGTGAGAAAGGCGTCGTCGTCGTGCACGACGCGGCGCGCCCGATGGTCACGGCAGCGATGGTGGACGCCGCGTGCGAGATACCGGCCGGACTGTCCGGGGTGATCACCGCGGTGTCGGTGACGGACACGGTCAAGGAAGTCGCCGCCGGCCTGGTGGTATCCACCCTGGACCGCGCACATCTCGTGTCCGTTCAGACTCCACAGGCGTTTTACATCCAGGAGCTCGTCGCTGCACACCGTGACGCTGCTCGCGCCTTCTACGCCGGCACGGACGACGCCTCCCTCATCGAGAGGGTGGGCGGCCGCGTCGGCGTCATCGAGGGCAGCCTCGAGAATATCAAGGTCACGTACCAGTCTGATCTGCACGTGGCCGCCACCATACTTGCGGGGAGGGGGCTGTGAGAACGGGTATCGGCGTTGACGCGCACCGTTTCGCGGAAGGAAGGGTGCTGGTGCTGGGCGGCCTCGAGTTCCCGGGCTCTCGCGGCCTGAGCGGCCACTCGGACGCGGATGTCGTCCTGCACGCCCTGATGGACGCGCTGCTCGGCGCTTGCGGAGCCGGTGACATCGGGGAGATGTTCCCCGACACAGACCCCGCCTACAAGGACGCCTCCAGCATGGAACTGCTCGAGCGGGTGATGGGCGCCGTCCGGGAGCGGGGCTTCGGCGTGGTGAACGCCGACGTCGTGGTGATGTGCGAGGAGCCGCGGGTAGGGCCGTACCGCGAAGCGATGCGGTCCAATATCGCCCAGGCGCTGGGCATAGATCCCGGCGCGGTCTCGGTCAAGGGGACTACGACTGAGGGTATGGGTTTCACCGGGCGAGGTGAAGGGATCGTCGCGATGGCGGCGGTCCTGATCGAGTGAGGAGCGGCGGGAGGACCATTGGCGGGTAAGAAGTTCAAGCCCGATAGTGTGCCGGTCCGCAGGCGCGCGCCGGAAGAGAGGATAGCGGATTTCGGGGAGGTCGCTCTCGGGTACGACATGGGGGAGGCTGCGGCCGAGGCATCGAGGTGCCTCGCCTGTAAAAAGCCCAAGTGCGTCGCGGGCTGCCCGGTCGGCATCGACATCCCGGGCTTCGTCGCGGGGCTTGAGGCGGGCGGGCCCGCCGCGGCCGTCGCGAAGATAAAGGAAGAGAACCTGCTGCCCGGGGTGTGCGGCAGGGTGTGCCCCCAGGAGAGGCAGTGCGAAGCCGACTGCGTGCTTGGCAAGAAGGGCGACCCCCTTGCCATAGGCAAGCTGGAGAGGTTCCTCGCCGACTGGGAATCGGCCGAGGGAAAGGCGGAGGCCCCGCGCCTGGCCTCAGGCACCGGGATGAAGGCCGCGGTGGTGGGGTCCGGCCCCGCCGGGCTTACTGCGGCCGCTGAGCTGGCGAAGCGCGGCCACAGCGTCACCATCTACGAAGCGCTTCATGTCGCGGGCGGTGTGCTGACGTACGGCATCCCCGAGTTCAGGCTCCCGCAGTGGGTGGTCGACCGTGAGGTCGGCTTTCTCGAGGAGATCGGGGTCGAGATCGTCCTCGACTTCGTGGTGGGCCGCACCAGGACCCTGGAGGACCTCGTGGCGGATTTCGACTCGGTTTTCATCGGCACCGGCGCCGGCCTTCCGACGTTCATGGGCATCCCCGGCGAGAACCTTAACGGCGTCTACTCCGCGAACGAGTTCCTGACGCGCGCCAACCTGATGAGGGCGCGCAGCTTCCCCGAGTACGACACACCGATCAGGCGGGGCGGCAGGGTGTGCGTGGTGGGCGGCGGCAACGTGGCGATGGACTCCGCGCGCACCGCGCTGCGCATGGGGGCCGACCGGGTAAATATCGTCTACAGGCGCTCCCGCGTCGAGATGCCGGCCCGCAAGGAAGAGGTCGACCACGGCGCCGAAGAGGGCATCGTGTTCCATATGCTCACCAACCCGGTCGAGGTGACCGGCAACAGGGGCTACTGCGCTGCCGTGAAGTGCCAGCGCATGGAGCTGGGCGAGCCTGACGACTCGGGCCGCCGACGCCCCGTTCCGGTCGAGGGTGACTACTTCACCCTGGAGACGGACACGCTGGTGATGGCGATAGGGACGCGCGCGAACCCCTTGCTCGCGGCCACCGCGCCCGGCCTCGAGCTGAACAAGCGCGGCTACATCGATGCCTCGCCCCTGACTTTCGCGACCAGTATCCCGGGCGTGTACGCGGGCGGAGATATCGTGACAGGCTCGGCGACCGTCATCGAGGCGATGGGGGCGGGAAAGGTCGCGGCGGCGGAGATGGACCAGTTCATGAAGAGCGGGGCGCGCGTCTGAAGATGTGCCTCGGGCTCAGTCCTTGTCGGGATTCAAACGCAGCACATCACTGAGCGGGATAGTCTTGGGCATCTTCCGCTTTCCGGCGAGCACATCCTCGACAAGGTTCTGGAAGAAACGGTATATGTGCGCCTCGTCCGCGCTCTTGGCCAGGGCTATCGCCTTCGAGCCGTGGTAGGCGGCCTTCGCGGGGTCCTTCATGAAGTAGAAGTAGATCGTCGCCAGGTTCTCCTGCAGCAGCGCCGAGTCCGGGTTGTGCCTCACCGCGTCCAGGGCCAGTTGAAGGCCCGCGTCGGGATGGCCGAATTCGCCGAGCATATAGCTCGCGTAGTAGTAGGCCATCACGAAGTGAGGGTCGAGCCGGGTGATCATCCAGTAGTAGGGGTACAGCGGGACCTCTTTGGTGACGTCGTGCCCGTAGTACACGTGGAAGATGGTATCGGTCTTGGTCCAGAAGTACGCGGCGAGCGTCTCTCGTACCCCGCCGAGCAGGTCCAGGATGGAGCGGCCGGTCTGGTACGGCGAGCTCTGGTCGACGGCCGGGTGCGCGCTGACGCCCGAGTCCATCGACGCCTGAAGCAGGGCGACTGCCACGAGCAGAACCAGGACCACCGCGACAACCGCGACCTTGAACCGCCTCGCTTTGAGCCAGCGCCACATCTTTCTCACAGGTCCTTCCTCCTGAACGTCGCGTAGCCGATGAGCAGGAAGATCGCGGAGAAGAACACGGCGTACCCTGTGACCCGCAGCATGTACCACCAGCCGGCGCCACCGCCGTAGCCGACCTGCTGGGATATGTTGAAGTTCTCGAGGTTGGGTATCACGTAATAGAAAGCGCCCGCGAGTACTTTCAGGAAACCGTTCATGCTTCCGGCGACCAGCCTCTGGTGCAGGAAGCCGGTCTTCATGTGGCAGACGAAGTAGAAGAGGATGGCGGCGAACACGTTGATCGGAACCGTCGTGAAGGTCGAGAGCATCAGGCAGAACGCCGAGATGACACAGGCTTCCAGGAACACCGCGAACACGCCCTGGAATATGACCGGCGAGAACACCTGGACTCGGACCGCGAGCAGCACGATGATCTCGAGGCTCATCACGAACAGGATGGCCGCCAGCGAAACGACTATCCCCAGGTACTTGCCCAGCAGGTACTGCACCCTGCTCACCGGCTTGGAGAGTATGTTGTATATAGTGCGCTTGTCGACTTCGCCGGGCACCTGGCCGACGGAGAGCACCACCGCGAGCACCACGCCGAAGAGGGAGGTCAGGCTCACGGAGATGTCGCGCAGGAACGACGCCTGGCTGCCGAGCTCGAAGGTCGGCAGCAGAGGCGCCAGCGCGACCACCACAAGGCCGAAGAGGAAGACCACGTAGAAGATCTTCTTGCGCGCGGTGTCCTTGATGACGTTGACGGCTATGGCGACGACGTTCCTCAAGACGAGGTCTCCTTGACCGTCTCCAGGAACAGGTCCTCCAAAGACCTGTGATAGGGCTGAGCGGAGACCAGCTCCATGCCCAGGGCCCTGGAGGCCTCCAGCGCGCGGTAGGTGTCGCCGGAGCTCACCTCGACCGTCGTAAAGCCGTCCGCCTGCTCGACGGAGCGCGCGAAGGAAAGGCCCTCGCGAGCACGGGCGTCCTCACCGGAGAGGACGATGCGCGTCAGCCCCTCGACCGTCAGCAGCTCCGATAGCTTGCCTTCCAACACCGAGCGGCCGGCGCTCACGATGCTGACGCTGTCGCAGATGTTCTCGACCTCCGAGAGCTGGTGGCTGGAGAGGAAGATGGTCTTGCCGTCGTCCTTGAGCTGGAGCAGGATGTCACGCACTTCCTTCTGTCCCACCGGGTCCAGCCCGCTGGACGGCTCGTCCAGGACGACGAGCTCGGGGTCGTTGAGGAGAGCCTGCGCGATGCCGAAGCGCTGCAGCATGCCCTTGGAGTATTTGTCCAGGGTGAGGTGCGAGTCGTGGGGAAGGCCCACCATCTCAATGAGGTCCGCGGATTTCTTCTGGAGTATCCCCTCGTCGATGCCGAAGAACTGCCCGTACAGCGCGAGCCCCTTCTCCGCGGTGAGGAATCCGTAGAAGTACGGTTGCTCGGGCAGGAAGCCCAGCCGCTTGTGCGCCTGCCTGTCACCAAGAGCCGTGCCGAGCAGAGTGCCACTGCCCGAGTCAGGGAACACCAGCCCCAGGAGCACTTTCAGCGTGGTGGTCTTGCCGGCGCCGTTCGGGCCGAGCAACCCGAAGATGCCGCCGTAGCCGACCTCGAGCGACAGGTCCTCGACGGCCGCCCTGCGCTTGCGGGATGCGCCGACCCGGTAAGTTTTCTTGATGTGCTCGAGAGTGACCGCTTTGCCGTTCATATTTCCTTCCGGCTGGTCTCCTGGAGTCATGCCGTATTATACCGCTTCAAAACCGGCCCGCGATTGACATGCATCGTGTTTGACGCGAGGCGCCCGCGGTGCGGTTCCGGTACAATAAACGGACCTACATCAGTGGAGGCAAGACCTTGTGTGAATCCAACGTCTATTTGAAGGATGACGAGGGTGAGACGCTCGTCATGGAGGACGCCATCCTCGTGGAAAACGAGTCCGGTGTCGTCACGGTCACCGACATCCTGGGCGATCAGAAGGAGTTCCGCGGGACTCTCGAGGAGGTCACTTTCCTCGAGCACCGCATCGTCATCAGGAAGTGAGGCGGGCCCCTGGGGCGCCCGCCTGAGCTCGAGCCCGGCTATGGAAGCCTGCGCGCCTGCCGACAACAGGAGGAACCGATGAAGGTCATCGTGGTCGGGGCGGGCACAGCGGGTCTCGCCGCAACGCGCTTCCTGCGCGACCGCGGTGTTGAAGTCGTGGCCCTCGAAAAGGAGGAGGCTCCCGGCGGCCGGATCGCCGGCGCCACGCGTGACGGCTACGTGCTCGACCTCGGGGCCCAGTTCTTCACCCGCTACTACGACACGACGTTCAATGTGATCAGAGAAGTCGGGCTCGGCGACGAACTGATCGACTATCACTTGCGGGCCGCCGCCTGGCGCGACGGCAGGATGTACCCTCTGGAGCTGGGCCTCGACCCGAGGACCGCATGGCGCAGCCGCCTCTACCAGCCAGGCGGGATGCGGGTGCGAGCTCAGCTCGTGCGCCTGATGGCTTTCATGTTCAAGAGGCGAAACGACCTCGAATTCCCCGACTTCATCGGCGCCGCCGACCTGGACGCGGTCAGCCTGGCGGAGTTCGCCCTGCGCATAGCCGGGCCCGAAGTCCTCGAGTACTTCCTCCAGCCGGCCGCCTCGAGCCTGTCCTGCGCGCAGCCAGAGGACATGAGCGCCGCAAACGGCCTGTCCCTGACCTGGCATATCATGAGCGGCGTGTTCAAAGGGTTCGCGGCCCTCGAGCGCGGGGTCGGCACGCTCGCCTCGGCGCTGGCCGCCGCCTGCGGCGACTCCATCATGCCGCGAACGCCCGCCAGACGGGTTGTGATCGAGAACGGGGCGGTGAGGGGGGTGGCCCCTCGACGGCGGTTTCATGGGCGCGGACGCGGTGCTCTGCGCGACGAAGGCGACAACGGCGCTCGGGCTCATTCCGGGGCTCCCCGACTCGCTCCGGCTGCCGCTGGAGAAAGTCCGCTACAGCGCGTGCTGCCACGCGATGTTCGCGCTCGAGAACAAGATCGCTCCCGAGGGCACCTACTCCGTCAGCATACCGCGCCCTTCTCGGTCGCCTCTGGTGTGCGTCGGCCTCGACTCGGCCAAATCCCCGAATTACGCGCCGCCGGGCTGCGAGCTCGCGCACTGTTTCACCTTCGGCGCGGCCGCCCACGAGCTGAACGCAATGACCGACGAAGAAGTGAAGAGCCGGCTCACCCGGGAGATGCGCCGATTCTTCCCACGGTTCCCCGACAGCCCGGCGTTCAGCGACATCTACCGCTGGGAGGAGGCGCTCTGCTTCTACCCTCCTGGGATGATGACCGCTATCGGCAGGATGGAGCGCGACCACTACTCGGACGTGCGGGGCCTGTACCTCTGCGGGGAGTACATGCGCATGCCCGGCACCGTCGAGAGCGCCTTCCGGAGCGGCATCGCCGCGGCGCGCGCCGCCTGCTCAGACCTCTCCTGAATCTCCGTGCTCCAAATAAAAAAGCCCTTGCGGGCTTTTGGGGAGAGGACAACCGGGCCTTGGAACCGGGTCCCGATCAAAATCGGCGTATCAGACCTTAATGCGGCAACTCTTGGGGATATTTGGATGGTCCAAATACTTTAACCCTGAGCTGTACCCGGTTGTCCGAACTTGGTACTGGCAACCGATTCATCTCCGGCTGAATGCCGGACTCCCGGCTGCCTGTCGGATGAGAAGCGGTACCTCTGGGAACTATTCTTTCGTCTTGGCAAGCAGTATTCAAGTTGTTTCCCACCTGCGGGCAAAATAGGGCGGTGAAACGCATAATCAGCGCATGAGCGGAAAAAAGGGACAAACGACCGGCTACATGTTCAATATTTTCTTGAGCTCGGAGCTCTGCCGCCGGCTCATGGGGATCTTGCTCTTCGAAGGGTCGCTCATGGTGAGCTCGTAAGAGGAGGTTCCCACCTTGGTAATCTCCTTGACGCGCTGCAGGTTCACGATGTAGCCGCGGTGCGCCCTGAAGAACTTCGCGGGGTCCAGCATCTTCTCCAGCTCCGAGAGGGTGTGGTTGGTGAGAAAACGGTCGGTGTCGGTATGCAGGTAGGTGTACTCCCTCTGGATATTGACGAAGTCTATATCGTCTATGTTGATGAGGTAGATCTTGTCGCCTTTGCGCGCGGGTATCTGAGACCGGGTCGGCTCGCCCGCCCTGGCGCCCGGGCGGTCGGCCCTCTTGAGTACCGCCTCCACGCGCGCCATCAACTCGAGCGCGCTGAACGGCTTGGTCACGTAGTCGTCCGCGCCACCCCTGAGCCCCTGCACCTTCGATTTCTCATCGGAGAGCGCGGTGAGCATTATTATCGGGATGTCTTTTGTGCGCGAGTCGTCGCGCATGCGGGTCAGCACTTCCCAGCCGTCGATCTTCGGGAGCAGGACGTCGAGGAGGACCAGGTCCGGGCTCTGGTCCGTCACCTTTTTGAGCCCGTCTTCACCCGTGGTCGCCGTGTCGACGAGGTAACCTTCGAGCCGCAGGCTCTTGGAGATCATCTCGCTTATCAGAGGTTCGTCCTCGACAACGAGGACCTTGTACTTGTCGCCGTTCATGTCACTTCTTCCCGGATTCTTTGCGGCGGTCCATCACGTACTTGCTCCCTGGGAACGTCATCGCATAATCAAGGACTTCTCTAGCAATTTCTGCCGCTTCCCAATGAGACCTGATCTCACGGTGTCCGTTGGAGGCTACGCCTATGGACAATGTCATCAAAGGATTATCTATCATGCCCCCATGCCTGTCAAAGGTCGTGACACCACCCCTGGCCATCTCTTCATGGCTGTGAAAATCGCTGACACCGAGGTCGAATTCGTCCAGGATATTGCCAACGAGACGCTCCACTTCCCCCGGCCCCGTGAGCACGCTGAAGTTGCCTCCACCGAGGTAGTAGGCGGTGCCCTCGGAGCCCCGGAACTTGAGGAGCGAGGTGAGGGTGCGGGACGTGAAGCGGAGCACGTCCTCGAACCTCGAGTCGCCGTAGACCTCCCGGTACGGACGGAGGTTGTTCACAGAGATGAGAATGTAGACGAACTGCTCTCCGGTGAGCACCCTTGCCTTGAGGGCGTCGTCGGAGTCGATGTTCCCGGGCAGCCCCGTGAGAGAGTCGGTGGTGTACTTGTTCGCCGCGCGGTCCAGGTTCATGTTGATGTGCTCGACGAGGTCGCTGAAGTTGAAAGGCTTGGCCATGAAGTCGTCGGCGCCGGCCTCGAGTCCCTCCACCTTGTTCTCTACCTCCGTGCGCGCGGTGAGAAGGATGATGGGGACGTCGCGGGTGTCCTTGTCCGCCTTGAGCTGGCGGCAGATCTCGTAGCCGTCGATGTCGGGCATCATGATGTCGCAGATGATCAGGTCGAAGCCACCCTCTCTCGCTTTGGCGAGCCCGGTGGTGCCGTTGAGCGCCACGTCGACGTCGAAGGTCTCGAGCTTGAGGTTGATCGCGATTATGTCGGCGACCGTCTGCTCGTCTTCGATGATGAGTATCCGTTCAGGCACCTTCTTCTCCCATCTCCCGGACCGCCGTCACCTTCCCGCCCGGCGTCGCCAGCGGCACGGTGAAGATGACCGTGGTGCCGGCGCCCTCCGCGCTCTCAGCCCAGATCCTTCCCCCGTGGGCCTCGATGATCGATTTGGTCACGAAGAGGCCGAGGCCCGCGCCACGGATGCCTCCGCCGGAGGTCATGCCGGCTCGGTGGTACTTCTCGAAGATGAAAGGCAGCTGCTCCTCGGGTATGCCGATGCCGTGGTCCGATACCAGGACCATGGACTTCTCTTTCAACCGCCTGACGGCGATCTCGATGTCCCCGCCCTCGGGCGAGTACTTGATGGCATTGCCGATGAGGTTGAGCATGACCTGTTCCAGCTTCGCCTGCTCGGCGAGCACAGGGCCCATGTCGTCCGGCAGGTCGAGGGTTATTCGATGGTCCACCGTCTGAGACTCCGTCCTGGAGACCACTCGCCTCATGAGCTCCGGCAGGTCGACGAAGGTAGGCTTCAGGTCGAGGCGGCCGGCTTCGATGCGCGAGAGGTCGAGGATGTCGTTGATGAGCCTGGTCATCCTCTCGGTCTCGCGAGAGATCACGTTGATGAAGCTCGAGCGGGTCTCCTCGTCGAACTGCACGTCCTCGCGCTGCAGCGTATCGACGTACGCCTTGATGGAGGTCAGCGGCGTCCTCAGCTCGTGCGAGACCATCGACACAAAATCGCTCTTGGCTTGTTCCACACGGTGCAGGCCCGTGACGTCGTGGAGGACTGCGACGGTCCCCTTCTTGCCCGACGCCAGCTCGTTGATGGGGACACAGGACACCTCGAGATGCCTGCCGGACGACAGCAGGATGGTCTCGTTGAAGAGCGGCTCGTCGTCGTCGACGGCCTTGCGGATGAAACGCACCAGGGCCGGCTCCGGTATCACGTCCTCAAGCGAAGCCCCGAGCCACCACCAGGGCCGGGCCATCGCAAGCATGTTGAAGACGGTCGAGTTGGCGATGAGGACCTCGCCGGTGTCGCTCACCGCCAGCACGCCTACGACCACGCTCTCCAGGACCGTCTCGAGCTTCGCCTTCTCGACGGCGAGCTCGCCGGTGAGACGGATCACGTCCGTCACGTCCTCGAGGAGCAGGACCGCGCCTACGACCTGGTTCCACTGGCTGGTGACCGGCGAGACGCGAGCGCTGAGAATCCTTCCCTCGCCCTTGCCGGCGAGGGTCTTGAGGTCCCGCGAGAACGAGGCGGGCACCTCGTCGGGGCAATCGATTATGCGTCCCTCGATATCCCGGCACAGGCGCCGCCACTCCGCGACCTTGCCCTTGAGGAGAATCTCCAGGGGCTCTCCCATCCCCGGCCGCGCCCCCAGCATCTCGCGAGAGGTCTTGTTGGTCATCACGACGCGAGACTCGCGGTCCACCACTACCAGCCCGTCGAGCATGCTCTCGATGACAGCCTCTCCTCGCGAGAGCAGCTGCTGGTAGAGCTCGGCCCTCTCGATGGCCGCGGCGGCGAGGCTGGCAACGGAGACCAGCAGGTCCAGGTCGTCCCCCTTGAAACGCTTGCGCCTGCTGCTGGCGCAGGAGATGACGCCTACCGTCTTGTCACCGATCTGGATGGGGGCGGCGATCGCGGAGGCGACCTTCTTTCTGGCGCCCGGGAAAGTGGCGAAGCGCGGGTCCTTGCTGATGTCAGACGTTATGAACGGCTCGCCGCTCTTGGCGACCGACCCGATGAATCCCTCACCGAGGCGGATGGCGATCTGCTCGGCGGCGACCTCCTCGGCGTCGGCCCCGGAGGCTTCCACCACCAGGCTGTTGGTCGCAAGGTCGAGAACGCGGACCGAGCTGATGTCAGTGCTGAAGACGGCGTCCATCTCACCCAGCAGGTGCTGCAGGACCTGCCTGAGGTCGAGGGACTGGCCGAGGGAGCGGCTGATGCGGTAGAGCGTCGAGAAAGTCTCGCGGTCGCGCAGCCGGCGCCTGTAAGTCGACAGGACGTAGTTGAGGCCGGACGGGAACACCGCCAGGAGAGTTATCTTTATGAAAGCCGGCCCGGAGGGGCCGAAGGCGTTTGCCAGCAGGACGCCCGCGAGCACGAAAGCAAGGACGGCGTACGCCGAGAGTGACGCTGTCACGTAGATGTCCGAGGTCGCGGCAGGGACGAGCATCACGACGAGCAGGAAAGCGTAGAGGGGGCTCGCCATCCCGCCGGAATACGCCGCGGCAAGCGAGATGATCGTTATGCTCACGATCATCTGGACGATCAGATAGAAAGTGATGCGACTCTCCGTGGCGTCCTTCACAGGGAGCAGGTAAGACGCGCCGTTGAGCACCGCGCCGACGGCAAGCACGATCCCAAACGGCCACGCGCGAGCAAACGACCTGCCCAGGATGAGCGCCGCCGCAGCGACAACGAGGAACAACCACTGCAGATTTCTCGCGGCTTGAAGGTTGCTGGCATCGGTGTTCACGGAGTTGTGCGCCTTTGTGAGTTTGATTCGAGATTAACAGAAAATTAACCCACGAGTAAAGGCGGCTTAACATCGCGGCGCGATACTTCGAACTGCACCAGTGAACACCGGAACGGGAGCGTGAACGATGAGAGAAAAGAGAGAATACGGCGCGGCTGCAGGCGCGCCTCCACCGGCAGGCGAGGCCCGCGAAATACCCGCGGAGCCTGCGACCTACATGCCGTTGCCGGTCCCGCCTCCTGTGCCTCCGGCCCCGGCCGCGGGCCGCAGAACGGCGCTCAACCCGGGCAACGGCTGGTGGGCCCTGGTGGCGATCGCCGCAGTGATAGTGATAGTGATAGTGGCAGCGGTCGGCTTCACGGCCGGGTATCTCGTCGGAAACCGCAAGTCGAGCCCCGCGCCTCCTCAAGGACTCGCGCAACAGGGGCAGGCGGGGCAGCGCCTCCAGCAGTTCCTGCAGCAGAGAGGCGAGAGCCTCATCCAGGGCGAGGTCAGTTCCGTAAGCGATGGCAGCGTCACCGTCGACACCGCCAAGGGCCGGCAGACCGTATCGCTCACCGCAGACACCAGATTCCCGGGGGCTGCGACCGGTGCCGCTGGAACAGGGACGGGCGCGCAGAGCCTTCAGACGGGTGAGAGCGTTCTGGTGGTCGTCAAGAAGACGGCGGATGGGAAAATGGAGGCTGTGGCAGTCAGGCCGAGGCCCTCGGCTCAACCTGCTGTGCCGGCACAATAACGCCGCCGCCCGGTCCTCAGCAGGCGCCGGCGCCAGGCGCGCTTTCTTCCCTGTCGTCCTCTTCCGAGTATGCCTGGGCGACGTAATAGATCGCCCGGTCGAAGTATAAGACGACACGGTTGTTGAGCTCGAGTGCCTGGTATAACTCGAGGTTGGTGGTCAGAAAGCCCTCCTGGAGGACAAAGAGCCAGACGTGGCGCTTCAGCAGCATCAGCGCCATCACCACTTCCTCCACGCCGTATCCCTGCTCCCTGCGGGTCTGGCCCAGCCGCTTGTAGAAAGACGCCAGCCGCTCCCGTGGGAGGCGCCTTCCCAGGAAGTAGCCGATCCGGTCGCAGATGCTCTCCGCCCGCTCCTGGAGCTCCTCGCGGGGCACGTTCCAGTAAGAGCGGGTGTACTGCAGGGTCGTTACGTCGTCCACCCATCTCTCCGCGATCGTGGACGAGTTCTTCTCTATTATCTTTACGAGTTTCGTTGCGACTACCATTGCGGTCCCTTCGCCCGGCCGACGGTGTAACACATTGTATTTGAACGTGGAATTGCTGGCAATGCGGAGGGACTACCTGTCCCGCAAGGAAGTGCTGGGCTCCCTGGAAGTGGTCTTGGCGACCTTCTCGAGGATGGATTCGCTCGAGATGCTCCTGGCCGGGAAGTAGGCGCCCGCCATCGCCTCCGCGATCCTCCTGGCCGCGGTCGGCCTGGTGCTGAACGGCGAGCCTTGCTCCCGGGGCGCGCTGTCGAGGACGACCGAGGCGATGCCCCGCTCCCTGATCTCAGAGGCAATCTCGAGGGCCTCTCGCATCGGGTCGGACGAACCCATGGTGATGTTGCCGCCGCCGTCCGAGATGAGGACCAGCACCGGGCTGGGCCGCGGGTTCCTGGCGAGCTCGCGCTCGAGGACCTGGTAGCCCATCGCGAGGCCGTGCGAAAGCGGTGTGGTACCACCGGGTGAGAGCTCGGAGAGAAGCCTGCCCGCCAGCGCCGGGCTCGAGGTCGGGGACATGACCAGCTGCGCCGCGTCGTCCTTGAAGACGACCAGCCCCACGCGGTCGCGCTTCTGGTAAGCCTCGACCAGCAGGGACATTATCGCTTCGCGAGAAGCGTCGAGGCGTTTCCTTGCCCCCATCGACGCGCTCGCGTCCACTACAAACAGTATCGACGAACCTACCTTCCTCTTACGCAGCTTCACCTTGATGTCCTCGGGCAGGACCCCCGGCTTGCCTTCCTCTGTCCCGCCGCGCGCCGCCGAGGCCCTGATGGTGGCATCGATGGCGATGTCGGAAGAAGAGATCTGCTTGGAAGCCGGCGCGGCGCTGCGGTAGTAGCGGCCCCGGGTGTCCGCCCCCTGAGTGTTCCCCCGCCGGCCGGGAGCCGTGGCCTGCTGGTCCCTGGAGTCCGGCAGGGCGATCCCACCGAAGGCCGGAGCGGCAACTTCCTCTTTGGCCTCTGCCTGCTGCTCAGAGGGCTCGACCTTTTTGGGCGCGACCTCCACGCCTTCCGCAAAACCCGGAAGAACCGTCTGCTCCGCCGCCGTAAGGCCCTTCATGAGCGACGGGACGTCCAGCTGGTGGCCGTCCAGCCCCAGCGGACCCCTGCGGACACGGTGGTTCAGCGCCAACCCGGCGACCCTGGCCAGGTCGTTGATGTCGATGTGGTCGCGCTCTTCAAAAGCGGCGAGCGCCCGGGCCGAATGGAGCATGGCGATGTCCGCCCGGTGCCCGTCCGCGCCGGCGCGCTCGACTATCAGCGCGACGGAGTCGAGCATGGGGTCGGGCACCTCGACCGAACCGTAGCGCTCGCGCGCCGCGACGATGCGGCCACGCAGGCTCTCCTGTTCGGAGTTCCACTGCGACTCTAACTCGAGCGGGTTGCGGCTGAACTGGAGGTTGCGCCGGAGGATCTCGGAGCGCTCGGCAGCGGTCACCTCAGTGTCTACCTCGGCGCACAGTCCGAACCTGTCCTCGAGCTGCGGTCGGAGGTCGCCCTCCTCGGGGTTCATCGTCCCGACCAGGATGAAGCGCGCCCCGTGGCGGAAGGAGATCCCCTCCCGTTCGACCACGTTCACACCCATGACGGCCGAGTCGAGCAAGACATCCACTATGTGGTCCTCGAGCAGGTTGACCTCGTCCACGTAGAGGATCGAGCGGTTGGCCTTGGCCAGGATGCCGGGGTCGAAAGACCGCTCGCCCCGCCTGAGCGCTTTCTCGATGTCGAGGGTGCCGACCACCATCTCCTCGGTCGCGTTCAGGGGCAGGGTGACGATCCTCATCCTGGACCTGCCGGCCTGGAGCGACCCTTCCAGAGCGAGGTTGCCCGCGCAGTAGCCGCAGAGGGACTCGATGTCACGGGGGTCACAGGAGAACGGGCAGTCCGTGACGACATCGATCTCGGGTAACAGGTGCGCGAGGGCGCGCGCGAGCGTCGACTTCGCGGTCCCGCGCCTGCCCCTGATGAGGACCCCTCCGACCTGGTGGCTGACCGCGTTCAGCAACAGCGCCAGCTTCACCTGCTCCTGGCCGACCACGGCCGCGAATGGAAAAACGCTTTCTTCCCTGTTCAACCCTCACCCCTGCTCTTAAGCGCACGACCCAATATCTAGTCGTGGAATGCCGTCAGTATCTCAATATATAGATTCACCTAAAAATCGGCGCGCTCCTTTTCCAGCGCGGGCCGCGGGACCGCCAGGCCCCCGTCCTCGACCCAAAGGAGCCTCGACGGGGCCGGTCGAAGTATGTCCTTGAAGAGCCCCTTGGGCGCGGTGGACGTTTGCCCGCCGGGTGGGGCTATGGTAGACTGTTCGACGATTTGCCTGTCAGAGACACAGGAAGTTTGCATAGCAAAGGACCTCTTCGTATAATATCCAGGTTCTGCGGACAGACGGTCGCGAGTTTCGGAAGAAGAGGCAGGGGGGCTTGATACTATCGTAGCGAAAAGGCCAAGAACGGGATTAATCCTAATGTCGGCTCTGATCGTTATGCTCACACTCTCTCTGGCGCCGGTGGGGTTTGCCCAGACGGTCGACCAGCGGAAGGCCCAGGCTCAGAAGGACGTCGATGCGCTCCAGGCGAAACTCGAGAGCGCTGTCGAGCGTTACAACTACGCGTGCGTCAAGCTGGAGAACACGCGTGGGGCTATTTCCGAGAACAAAGTAAAGATCACCGTGGCGGAGCAGCAGCTCGCCGCTGACAGGACGCGCCTCAACAGCCGCATACGGGCGATGTACGTGACCAGGCAGGTCAAGATGGTAGACGTCGTCGTCAGCGCGAAGAACATCGACGAGTTCCTGGTAGGCCTCGACCTCGCCAAGAAGGTCAGCCAGAGGGACGCGCAGATGGTCCGCCAGGTAAAGGATACCAAGGCTTCGCTCGAGCAGGCCCGCTCTTCGTTGCAGCAGGAGAAGGCGCAGCAGGAATCGGCGACCAAAGAGATGGCGGACGCCAGGGGCGCCGTCGAGAACGACCTGTCCGGCGCCAAGGGCAAACTTGCCAGCGCCGAGGAGGAGATCCGCTCGGCGATGGCGCGGCGGGCCTCAGAGGCTTCCACGCGGACGTCGAGCAGCAGCAGCAGCAGCACCTCGAGCAGCCGCAGCCCGGTCGCGCAGCGCACCCGTCCACCGGGCGCACCGCACGGCGGTGTAGTGGGCGTCGCCTACGACCAACTGGGCAAGCCCTACGTGTGGGGCGCTGAAGGTCCGGACTCCTTCGACTGTTCCGGGCTCACCATGTACTGCTACAGAGTCGGCGCGGGTATCTCCATCAGTCACAGTTCCTATGCCCAGGCCGGTTGCGGCGTTGCGGTAGGGATAGGCGAACTACAGCCTGGCGACATCCTCGGGTTCCGGGGGTGGGGCCACGTAGGGTTGTTCGTGGGTGGAGACAGCTTCATCCACGCGCCCCAGACCGGCGACGTCGTGAAGGTCTCATCGCTGTCAGCCCGCACAAACTTCTGCGGTGCCGTCCGGCCGTGAGATAAGCAGGAGACAGGTTTAAAGGAAGGCCCCGGGAAGGGGCCTTTCTTATCGATTGCGGAAGGTGGTGCCCATGTCCGAAGTGGTCATCTACTTCGACCCCCTCTTTGAGGAGCACAAGACCGGCTACGGCCACCCCGAGCGGCCGGAGCGTCTTCCCACTTCGATGAAGGCCCTCGAGGACTCCGGGCTTCTGGACAGAGTCACGGTCGCCTCTCCACGCGACGCTACGGTAGCAGAGATAGAGCTGGTCCATTCCCCCAAGTACATCGAGCAGGTCAAGCGCCTCGCGGATTCCGGAGGCGGCAACCTCGACATGGACACCACGGTCTCGGCCGCCACCTACGACGCGGCGCTGAAGGCAGCCGGTGCGCTGCTCGAGAGCGTGGAATGGAGCCTGGATGGCTCTTCCAGGCGCACCTTCTGTATGGTCAGGCCTCCGGGCCACCACGCGCTGCCCAGCAGGGGCATGGGCTTCTGCATCTTCAACAATGTCGCCGTGGGCGCCCGCTATGCGATGGCTCGTAAGGACGTCGAGCGCGTGATGATAGTCGACTGGGACGCGCACCACGGCAACGGCACCCAGGAAGTGTTCTACGAGGACCCGAACGTCCTCTACGTATCGCTGCACCAGTACCCTCACTACCCGGGCACGGGCTGGATCGACGAGACCGGAAAGGGAAAAGGCGAGGGGACCACGGTGAACCTGCCGTTCCCCGCCGGCACCGGGGAAGCCGAATACCTCACGGCATTCGAGCGCGTCATTATCCCGGCCGGCAAGAGGTTCGCGCCCGACCTGTTGATGGTGTCCGCGGGCTATGACAGTCACGCCGCCGACCTGCTGTGCTCGATGCGGCTGATCGACTCCTCTTACAGGAAGATGACCGACTACCTGGTGGGATTCTCGGAAGAATGTTGTAGTGGTAGACTCATAGTGACCCTCGAAGGCGGTTACAACCTCAACGCTCAAGCCCGTTCGGTTGTGCAGACGGTGGCGGGGCTCGCCGACTTCGACATCCCCGGCAAGGACGAGGCGCCGCAACCAACAGCCTATCCGGACAGGGCGCGTGACGTGATCGATCAGTGCGCGCGGCAGATGGGGCTCGACTGAGGGATGCGCGGCAGGGTCGATGGCCTGTAGTGACCGAGTAGTGAAAGGCGGTCGAGTTGGATCTTCATGCTCTTCTCGCGCTGTCGGTCGAGAACCACGCGTCCGACATCCATATCAAGGCCGGCAGCCCGCCGTACCTGCGGGTCGACGGCGTCCTCTATGAGGCAGACTTCCCCAGGCTCGCGCCCACAGACGTGGTCGAGATCGCGTTCTCGCTGATGGACGAGAAGCAGGCGCGGGCGTTCCACGACACGAACGAGTCGGACTTCGCGTACAGCGTCGCGGGGCTCGGGCGTTTCCGCGCGAACATATTCAAGCAGCGGGGGACCATCGGCATCTCCATCCGGCGCGTCCTCACCAAGAAGATACCGACCTTCGAGGAGCTCGGCCTTCCTCCCGTCCTGAAGCGGATCGCCGACGAGGCGAGAGGCCTCGTGCTCATCACCGGCCCGACCGGGAGCGGCAAGACTACCACTTGCGCCTCCATGGTCGACTACCTGAACGAGAACCAGCGCATGAACATCATCACGATCGAGGACCCCATCGAGATCCTCCATATAGACAAGAAGTGCATCATCCACCAGCGCGAGATCGGCACCGACACCGACTCTTACAGAGAGGCCTTGAGGCACGTCACCAGGCAGGACCCCGACGTCATACTCATCGGCGAGATGCGCGACGTCGAGACCGTCACCTCCGCCATGAACATCGCCATGACCGGGCACCTGGTGTTGTCGACGTTCCACACCCAGGACACCACCGAGACCGTCAACAGGATGATCGACTTCTTCCCGCCGACGCAGCAGAAGCAGGTGCGCATCACGATGACCAGCACGCTGGGCGGGGTCGTCAGCCAGCTCCTCCTGCCGCGGTGCGACGGCGGAGGCCGCGTCCCCGCGATCGAGATCATGGTCATGAACGGGAGGCTCGCGGAGTGCCTCCTCAACGAGGAGCCCACCTCGGTGATGCGCGAGATCATCGCGGACGGCGAGTTCTACGGGATGCAGACTTTCAACCAGTCGCTGGTGTCTCTGTACGCCGACGGGCTGGTCGACTTCCAGACCGCCATGAAGGCCTCGAACCAGCCTCACGATTTCATCCTGATGGCCAAGCAGATGGGCCTGCCGGTGGAGGAGACCCTGGCCATCCGCTAGGCGGGTCGGCGGCCGCTTTCAGTCACTCTCCGCGCTCTCCGTCGCGGCACCTTCGATCGCCGCGTGGGCGACCACCTTGTCCCGGCCGCTCTCCTTGGCGTTGTAGAGCGCTTCGTCGGCGGCGGATATCAGGTTCTCGAGAGCGAGGCTGTCGTGCGAGAAGGATGCGACGCCCATGCTTATGGTCGAGGTGATAGCGGCGGCGTCTCCATCCGTGGCGACCTCGAGCGCCGCGATCTTCTTGCGCAGTTTCTCCGCGACCTCGTAAGCCTCCGGCCAGTCGGTCTCGGGAAGCAGCACCGAGAACTCCTCGCCCCCGTAGCGGTAGACGCGGTCGACCTCACGCCTGCCCGAGTCCAGCGCGCGCGCCACCTCGCGGAGCACCGCGTTGCCGGCCTGGTGCCCGAACTGGTCGTTGAGCTCCTTGAAGTGGTCGATGTCGGCCATGATGAACGAGAACGCGTGGCGGTACCGCTTCGACCTCACGATCTCGCGCTCCAGGTCGCGGGTCAGCTTCCGGTAGTTGTAGAGGCCGGTCATCGGGTCCGTGATCGCCAGGCGGTTCACCTGCTCGAAGAGGGACGAACGCTGCATCGCGAGCCCGAACTGGTACGTCAGCGCCTGGGCGAGCTTGATGTCCTCCGGGGTGAAGGCGTCAGGGTGGCGCCTGCGCAGGTGCAGAACCCCGAGCAAGGCCTTGCCTTCAGTGATGGGCAGGCATATGGCCGAGCCGCTGGTGACCTTCGCGAGAGTCGGGCACTTGTCGTCGGTGGCGAGGTTGTCCACGACGGCTGCCTCCCTCTCGGTGCACGCCCGGCAGGAGGTTGAGTGCCCGATGCCCCTCCGCTTCATCTTGTCCAGGACCTCGTCGCTGTAGCCGAACGAGCTGACTATCGACATCCGGCCGCTGGACGGAGAGATGCTGTAGATGAGCCCCGAGTCCGCGTTGAAGACCCTTCGCGCCTCCTGGAGGCCCTCGGTGAATATCTCGTTCAGGTGGTTCTTGGTACTGATGGTGCTGATCACCATCACCAGCGCGTTTATGCGCGTGAGCCAGCGGCGCGATTCCGCGAGGGCGTCCTCGCGCTGCCGCGCCAGCCGGCGCACGTCCAGGTACAGGCGGTGCGACTGCCGGGTGAGCAGGGTCGCGAAGTAAGTCACCAGAAGCCCGGTCACCGAGAACCTCACCAGCACCGAGATGTTGAAAAGGGTCGAGCTCGGCTCGTGCACAAAGAGCTCGAGGGCGAGCGCCCCCACGAGGACCAGCAGGACCAGGTAACGAAGCCGCGAGGTGGTCACCAGGCTCACGAACCCCAGGACGGCGGTGCTGACGACTATCACGAGCGCGGTGGCGTTGGAGACCCTGAAGATGCAGATGAACACCAGCAGCAGCGCCGCGGACAGCGCCCCGGCGGAGATCCAGGTGGTCCTCTGCAGTTCGTTCATCTTCATTATTCGAGATTTCATGGTAAGTGCATAATGTTGAGTCCGCTCCGCCAGCCTGTCAAACGACGGCGCCGGCGATCAGGCGGGGCTGATGGTCACGTCGGTGTACCCGGCGGCGGCCCGGGTCCAGTCGACTGACGCTTCTTTTCCTGAGGTCGCCTCGTAGAACCCCGCGAGGAATCCGGCGACAAGAGGCTCGTAGTAAGGGTTCTGGACCCTGACCTCGAGCCGGCCGTCTGAGGAGGCAACCGTGGTGCCGTTGCCCATGCCCTTCAGCTCGAGCGTCTTCATGTAACGCGAGTAGCCTGCAACGCTCGTGTCCAGTTCCTTGCTCTTCGAGGAGATCACGCCTTTGACCCGGCTCTTCTCGATGCCCATGATCATCGCCGGGATCTCACCGCCCAGCTCGGCCTCGAGCTCGCCGAAGAGGTTCGCGAGCGTCATGACCCCGACCAGCACCACGCGGTGCGAGGACTTCCTGTCCACGATTATCCCGCGGTCCATGTCGAAGGTGTACTGTGCCCCCAGGGCCAGAGGGGCCTTGCACACAGGGCACAGCTCGTAGATGTTCCTTCCCGGAAGGACGGCCGGAGGGACGTAAGAGAACCTGTCGTCGTAAGCCGATCGCTCGACGGCCGCTTTCTCGATGCTGCACCTCACGGTGCCGGACTCGTCGGAGGAGAAGCGAGCGTCCGCGGAGCAACCCTCGACGCTCTCGAACGCGCCGCAGATGTCTCCCGTTATGGCGGCGCCGTTGTAAGCGTCTGTGATCACTCCCTCGAGGTGCGCGTGCCGCACGTAGTCGGAGACCTCCGCGTGGCCGAGCCCCAGCATGCTCACCTGGTTGCCCAGTTGATCGTAGACCCTGGTGCTTATCAGGTTGCGTGCGACGATCCCCTTGACCCCGGAGAGCACCGCATCCATGAAGTGCCTGCCGCTCTTTCGCTTGGCTTCCAGGATGATGCCTTCGAGCGGGATGCCGATCTTGCCGGAGATGGAGTCAAGGATGTGGTTGAGGGCGTCGTTGTCGATGAACACCATCCTGTGGGTGTCGTCGCGAGCGAGCGAGATCGTCCCATTGGGGGCCCACTTGTGCTCGCTCGTCAGTATCCTTGGAACGCCGCAGCGCTGGCAATACCGCATCAAGAGGTCTCCTTCTCGGTCTGTTCACCCGGCGGTGGTCATGAAACTATAACTTGCCTCGAATATCTTTTCCTTGTCATAGTCGAGGGTCGCGACGTGGTAGCAGTTGTCCAGCCAGACGATCTCTTTGTCGCCGGAGGATACGTGGTCGTAGACGTACTGAGAATTCTTTGGTGGGACCACGTGGTCTTCCCGGGCAGCGAAAAGCCGGATGGGGCAGGTGATGCGGTCCAGGTCGCCGTCGACCACCTTGCCGAGTTTCACGAGCTCGTGGGCCGCGTTGGTGCTCAGCTTCTCGTAGGCGACCTCCACGACGCCGGGGTCCTTAAGGTCGTTGCCGGGCCCGGGGAACGTCTTGAGGACGTGCTTGAGGGCTCCCACGAACTTGAGCGCGATCCCGTTGGCGCCGGGGGCGAGCCAGTGGACCGGGGCGGATATCGGCATGACCCCGGCCAGCGTGTCGGAATGCCGCTCGGCGAGATAGAGCGTCAGCAGGCCGCCCATCGAGAGGCCGGACACGAAGATGGTGTCGCACAGCTCGCGGAGCTCGGCAAGCGCGGTCTCCACTGTCGCCGTCCAGTCGGTGTAGGACCACTTGCCCATGTCATCCACGTCCGTTCCGTGCCCCGGCAGCCTGGGCCCCAGCACAGTCATCCCCTTTTCAGCGAGGAACTCTCCCATCAGCCGCATGCTGGACGTGGTGCCCGTGAAGCCATGTATCAGAAGGCACCCGGTCCTGCCACCTTCGAAGAAGAACGGCTTGCCGTCATCCATCACGGACACGCCGACCGGCACCTTGAGCGTCATCGCACACTTGTCCTGTGAACTCTCTGCCATGATATTCCCTCCGCTTCTCTTGCGGCCGACCGCTAGTTGTCGGGGTTGCCGAATATTTCCATGCTGTCGATGCCCGCCAGGCCGAGCAGATCATCCGGTGGCAGGCCGAACTCTCCCCAGTAGTTGAAGAAAGTCTTCACGACGCTGTGCAGCCACTTGCGGGTTGCGGGCCCGTGGAGTGAATGGCCGCCCGCGTGCACGATCGCCGCGGCAACCATCGGGTTTTCTCCCGCGGCATCAAGGAGCGCATGCACTTCGCCGACGGGGGAGACGACGTCGTCGGAGGCATGCAGCAGGAGGCACGGCACCTCGATCTCGGACATCATCTTCACCGGGCTCGCTTTGCTGTAGAGGTCCCCCTCTCCCATCTCGTAATACTGGCACGACACCTCGCGCGTGTATACCTTCGGGTCGAAGAAGCCCTTGGGCCCGCCGGCGAGGGTCTTGAACAGGAGAAGGACGCGGCTCAGGAGGCGCCTGGCGGTCGAGAGCATCGAAAGGCCTCGCAGGCTGGACCTCCGCTCGACCTCGCTGCATGCGTCCGCGTATGCGCTCACGGCTACCACGCCGCCGGAGAGAGGCCTTTCCAGCCTGGAGCGCCCCGCCGCGATCAGCGATGCTGATGCGGCCATCCCGGCGCCGAACACGCCGACGGTGCTCACGATGTCGAGGCTGTCCAGGTACTCCGCGGCCGCCATGAGGTCATCCGACTCCCGGTAGCCCCAACTGGTGGGCGCCTCTGAGAAACGGCCCGAGTCCCCGAGGTTCCGCAGGTCCAGCGCCAGCACGTGGAAACCCCAGTCGTAGTAAGCCTCGAGCGCGAAGGAAAGCAGCCAGCCCGAGTTCTTGCTGGCTGGTGAGTCACTCGCGAAAATGACCGCGGGCTTCGGGGCGTCGCCGGGTGAGAGAGCCAGGTGCCCGCACACCGGGGTGCCGTCCTGTGATTCGAGCATTATCGGTGCGAAGACCTGGGGATACGGGTAGACCAGCCCCGCGGTGATGCGTGTCGTCGACAGCGCGGCCGGGACGAGGTCTATCAGCATCGAGAGGGCGGTGGACACCGGAGGAGGCAGGGTGGCGCGGAACGGCGTCGCCTCCACCATCTCCATCACCTCGGACATGGTTTTGATCCCCGAAGTGCGCTCAAGGGCAATGGATGCCGCATCGCGCGCGCGCGGCACGCCCCGGAAGCGGGCCAACACGTAGACGATGAACCCGACGGTTATGACAAAGGGTGAAAATATCACCAGTAGAAAAGCCAGTACCGCCGCCCGGGCGGCGCGCGGAGCTTTCCTGTCAGGGTAAGCAATGATACTCATTTCGGGGCTATTCTATCACAGGCATGTTAGCGGCACGCCTCTGGACCGGACACGAAAACCGCTGCGCGAGGCCCGGTTTGAGACCCGCTCATAATGACAAAGGAAGCCGTATCGGTTAGTTTATAGGCACCAGTCGACCCGCGGCCCGGGCCCGCCTGGCGACAGCAGTTCAGCTATGGACGCCGCGAAGAGTAAGAGGAAATCGGAACATGGCAAAGAAGCCGAAGCGCGCGCTCGTCACCGGTGGTGCGGGATTCATCGGCTCGCACCTGTGCGATGCGCTCCTGGCCGCCGGGCAGGAGGTGATCTGCCTCGACAACCTGGCGACCGGGGCTCACGCCAACATCGAGCAGGCCCAAGAGAACCCTTCGTTCATCTTTGAGGACCGCGACGTCACCGAGCCGTTCGACTTCGAGGTCGATGCCGTCTACCATCTGGCGAGCCCGGCCAGCCCGCTGGATTACTACGCCATGCCTGTCAAGACGATGCTCGCCAATTCGCTCGGGACCCGCAACTGCCTCGAGCTCGCGAACAAGCTGGGGGTCCGCATGCTCCTCGCGTCCACTTCCGAGGTCTACGGGGACCCGGAGGTTACGCCGCAGAGCGAAGGATACTTCGGCCACGTGAACCCGGTCGGGCTCCGGTCGTGCTACGACGAGGGCAAGCGGTTCGCCGAGGCTTTGTGTAAAGCGTACGAGCGCGAGCACGGCACCGACATAGTGATCGTCCGTATTTTCAACACGTACGGGACGCGCATGCGCCCCGGCGACGGACGCGTGATCCCCAACTTCGTCAGCCAGGCCCTCGCCGGCGAGCCGTTCACCATCTACGGCGACGGCAGCCAGACCCGGAGCTTCTGCCACGTGAGCGACATGGTGAAAGCGCTCGTGCTGGCGGTCCAGACCACGGAGGCCGGAGGCGAAGTGATAAACGTCGGCAACCCGGACGAGATGCGGATCATAGACCTCGCGGCGCGCCTCCGCGAGAAGACCGGCACGTCTTCGCCCCTGGTCTTCGAGCCGCTTCCCGAGGACGACCCGCTCCAGCGCAAGCCGGATATCACCAGGGCGATGAAGGTGCTGGGCTGGGCGCCGGAGGTGAGCCTGGACGAAGGCCTCTCCGACACCATCTCGTGGTTCAATCGCGGCAGGGAGTGAGGATGGACACCGAGCCCAGAGTGTGGGGCGCCTGCACGCCCGAGGAGGAAGAGCGCTACAAGGCGATCATCCGCGACAGGGTCCACAACTCACCGTTCTACAAGCACATGGGCCTGGAGGTCACGGGGCTGGGCTGCGGCTGGTCGACGTTCAAGATGGACGCCGGAGAGAACCTCTACAACGTCGGAGGCATCGTGCACGGCGGGGCGGTGACTTCCATCGCCGACGCGGCGTCGAGCGTCGCCCTCGCCACGCTCCTCGAGAAAGGCCGCGAGCTTCCCATCACCGTCGAGCTCAAGATCAACTTCTGCTCTCCGGCGAACGCCGGGGTGATCGAGGCGCGGGGCCAGGTCGTCCAGAAGGGGAGCCGCATAGCGGTCTGCGAGGTCGACGTGACCCAGGAAGACAGGCTCGTCGCCAAGGGGATATCCACGTACATGGTGCTTTCGGCCGAAAACCCCGAGCAGGTCTAGCGCTTCTCGATCTCCCAGAAGTCCGACACCCAGTGGTACGTCAGCCGGTACCTCCCGCCGTCCTGGTCCCTCACGTCCCACACCGAGAGCGTGAGACCTTCCAGCCCCTGCACCTGCTCCACGCGGGCAGCCTCGACCTTCCTGATGATGTGGTGTTCTTCGTCGAGGTAGAACTCGCGAGGCTCGTTGGCGTACGAGCAGCCGCTGTACGCGATGACGCGGTGCTCCAATGGAGTTTCCTTCCGGCTGGCTGGCGCCCTAGTCGTTGACCGGGTCCGAAAGCTCCTCGAGGTCCTTGCCGTTGCCCATCTCAGCCGTGGTGATCATGCCCTTGTCGTCGCCGTGGATGAAGGCCTCGACCATGTCGCGCGCATCGTTGTCGGCGAACTGGACCGGGGGCGACTTCATGAAGTAGGCCGCCGGCCCCATCAACGCTCCGGACATGCCGCGGTCCATGGCGAGCTTGCAGCAGCGGACCGCGTCGATCACGACGCCCGCCGAGTTTGGAGAGTCCCAGACCTCGAGCTTGAACTCCATGTTGAGCGGTACGTCGCCGAAGGTCTTGCCCTCGCAGCGGATGTAAGCCCACTTGCGGTCCGTCAGCCAGGAGACGTAGTCCGAGGGGCCGATATGGATCGAGCCGCTGTCCATCTTGTGGTCGAGCTGCGAGACGACAGAGTTGGTCTTGGATATCTTCTTGGACTCAAGGCGCTCGCGCTCGAGCATGTTCTTGAAGTCCATGTTGCCGCCGACGTTCAACTGGCTGGTCCTCTCGAGCGTGACGCCCCTGTCGTTGAAGAGCCGCGCCAGCACGCGGTGCACGATCGTCGCTCCGACCTGGCTCTTGATGTCGTCGCCCACGATGGGAAGCCCCGCGCGGCGGAACTTGCCCTGCCACATCTCTTCCTTCGCGATGAAGACAGGGATGCAGTTGACCACGCCGCAACCGGCCTCGAGGGCCTCGCTGATGTAGAAGCGCGTAGCGTCTTCGCTGCCGACCGGCAGGTAGTTGATGAGCACTTCCGCGCCGGACTCGAGGAGCGTCTCCGAGACGTCGACCACAGGCGCGGTGCTCTCCGTGATGGTCTCTCTGTAGTACTTGCCGAGGCCGTCCAGGGTGGGGCCGCGCAGAACCTCGACTCCGAGCTGCGGCACCTCAGAGAACTCCACCGTGTTGTTGGGCTCCGAGAATATCGCTTCGCTCAGGTCCTTGCCGACCTTGTTCGAGTCCACGTCGAACGCGGCCACGAACTTCACGTCCCTTATGTGGTACGGCCCGACCATCACGTGCATGATCCCGGGTATTCTGTCCCCGTCGCATGCTTCGCGGTAGTACTCGATCCCCTGTACCAGGGACGATGCGCAGTTGCCCGTACCCACTATTGCAACTTTGACTTCAGCCATTCCCAGTGCCTCCTTGCTTATCCCTCGCGGCCGGGCTAGGCGCCCGACGCCGCGGAGATCTTCCTTTCGCTTGTAGCAATCTCTATCTCCCCGTGCCCGGAAACGGAATCACGCTTCCGGATCGTCTCTTTTTCATGCGCCATCAGCCTGTCGAGCCACCGCATGTCGCTTTTGGCGAGGTCGACCTTGTGGCGCATCAGGCCGGTACGGTAGTGATCATCGTCGCCGTTATCCGAGCGGTACGCCTTGAACTTCACGATCTGCTCCTCGAGGAGCTTGCGCCTCGTCTCCAGCAGGCCCAGGCGCGTCTCCGGCTCCAGGTACTGGAAGAACGCCATGCGAAGGTCGAACTTCTCAGTGTCCGCGAGAGAGGTATCCGAGAGGTCCTCGGTGAGCATCCGCATGAACTCGCCCTCGCCGTGACGGGTTATGCGGAAGACGTTGCGGTTCCTCGTCTTCTCCTTGACCGAATATGCCCGCTCGATCGAGCCCGACTTCTCCAGCCGCTTCAGCGCCGGATAGAGAGACCCGTAGCTCACCGTCCAGAAGTGGCCGAGCATATAGGACAGCCGCTTCTTCAGCGCGTACCCGTGCATCGGCCTCTCCTTGAGCAGGCCGAGAATCGCTAGTTCAAGCAATTTTCCAGATGCCTTTCCTGCGTGTGGGCGCCTAATATATCAAATCGATATATGCGTGGCAAGAGTATATATCGATTCGATATATGTGTCAAATGGAGTGCTCGGGGTGCCTCCTTCCGCTCCCTGTCGAGGACTCAACGTACGCGGAATAAGGCACCCCTCGCGAGACCTTATCTTGCTGATGTCCCCCTGGCGCGGGTGTGTGCGGTCGTGTTGATGTCGGCCATCGGCACTGGCAGACCACTTCCCTCGGGTCAGTCGCGGACTCCAACGCCCTCGGGAGAAAACACCCCTCGCCCGGCTTTGTTGTGCTGGTGCGGCGGTCTTGCGGGAGTGTGTGGTCACATCGGACCTGGCTGGATAAACAAAACGCCCTTGCATCAGTTCCTGACGCAAGGCCGTTTCGAGATTGCACGCGCCAATGCGCGGCGCGGTCAGGATAAATCCTGCCCGATGCGGTCGAGGTATCCTTCGATGTAGGCACGCACGGCGTCGGCGGGGCTGTAGATGCCGAAGTGGCCCTCGCACAGGACGTCGGCTTCGAGGTCGAGCAGCTTGCCCATGGAGAGGCGCCACTGGGCGATGTCCGAGCCAAAGTCCGGGTGGAACGGGCCGTGGACGTCCTGCCCGAACAGGATTCGCGTTTTGCCGATGTCGGTATAAGCGCAGACGGACCCTGGCGTATGGCCCGGAGTCTCGACGATGTTGAGCACCGAATCGCCCACGGTGATGCTCTCCCCGCCCGCGAGCTTCCTGTCGATGGGCAGCGGTTCGAAGCGGATGTTGTACATGAAGGCGGCGGTCATCAGGCGGTCTCCGGATTCGAGAGGCAGGGAGTCCTTCTCCGGAGCGACGACGCTCACACCGTAGTCGCTCCTGAACATGGAGGCCGCCCCGACATGGTCGATGTGACAGTGGGTGAGCAGGAGCGTCTGGATGTCGGCGGGCTCGAACCCGAGCCGGATTATGTTCGCGACTATAGCCTTGTAGCCGGGGCCGCAGCCGCTGTCGATGAGCGCGAGCGCCCCGTCCCCGTCCACCAGGTAGACGCAGCAGTCGTTGGGCGAGGACATCTCGGGCCCGCCGACCTGGTAGACCCTGTCGCATATCCTCAGAGGAGGCTTTTCAGTTCTCATGCCGCCTGGCCCTCACTTATCCGCCGCCCGTATTTCTAACCGGGATTCTAACTCTTATTCGCCCCGGTCGCAGTTGCGTTCGGACAATCCCCCTCGAACGCCCACTTTGTTACAATGCTCCTACACCCCTCACTCAGACAGGGAGGAGTCGCCCCGTGGAACAGGCCGAGGCACAGGCGAAGACAGACGCCCTCGTCGCAAACGTAGAGACCGTCATCAAGGGCAAGCAGCGTACCGTAGAGCTCGCGGTGATCGCGCTGCTCTGCGGCGGGCAACTCCTGGTCGAGGACATCCCCGGAGTGGGGAAGACCATGCTCGCGCGGGCGCTGGCGCTCTCGATCGAGGGCACTTTTCAGCGCATCCAGTTCACGCCGGACCTCCTGCCCTCAGACGTCACCGGCGTCTCCGTTTACAACCAGAAGAGCGGGGACTTCGAGTTCCAGCCGGGGCCGATATTCGCAAACGTGGTGCTGATCGACGAGATAAACCGCACCACGCCGCGCACCCAGTCCAGCCTTCTCGAGGCGATGGAGGAGCACCAGGTGACCGCGGACGGAGAGACCATGCGCCTGCCCGAGCCGTTCTTCGTCATCGCCACCCAGAACCCGATCGAGTTCTACGGGACCTATCCGCTTCCCGAAGGGCAGCGCGACAGGTTCCTGATGTCTGTGGGGCTGGGCTACCCGTCGTTCGATACCGAGAAAGAGATCGCGACGGACCAGATGGCCCATCACCCCATCGAGGACGTGAAGCCAGTCCTCACGGCGCACGAGGTCAGGGAGATCCAGGAAGCCGTCAAGGACATCCACATGGAGCCCGAGCTCCTGGACTACGCCGTGTCGATTGTGCACGCTACCAGGAACCACCCATCGCTTCTTCTGGGCGCGAGCCCGCGGGGGAGCCTCGGGCTGGTGCGCACATCGCAGGCGTCGGCGATGCTCGGCGGGCGTAACTTCGTCATACCCGACGACGTCAAAGAGATGGCAAGGTGGGTGCTTCCCCACCGGTTCATCACCCGGGAGCGCTCGCGGACGTACTTGCGCGAATCGGCGGAGATCATGTCGGAGATACTTGAACAGGTGCCCGTGCCCGTCGAGGTTACCGGGCGCCGGGACGAGGGGAGTTGAACAAGAGAGCCCTCGTCACCATCCTGGTCGGCCTGGCCCTGCTGCTGATCGCGGCGACCATCAGGTCAGGCTGGCTGTATCTCGTTTCGAGCCTCCTGTTCTCGCTCGTCATCATCGGTCTTATCACGGGCTTCTTCGCCACGCGGAAAGTGGAGCTCGTGCGCGAGGCGCCGTCCGAGGTTTTCGAGGGTGAACCTTTCGACGTGAGGCTGCGCGTCGCCAACACCGGGCGGGCCGGCAGGCACCTCCTGTCCTTCAGGGACACCCAGTTACAGGGTAAAGTGCGCTCAGGGATGCTATCCAGGGTGCGGGCGCAGCGCGCCCAGTTCCGCGAGTTCCTGAGGACCGGCCAGGCGCCCACGGTGCTTCCGGATGCTCGAGACGAGCACGTGAAGGTGGTGACGGTCGAGGACCTTCCCGGCGGCGCGCGACTCGACGCGACCTATGAGGTCCGCGCTCCGAAGCGGGGCGTCTACGACCCGGCCGTCATCAAGGTTACCTCGGGCGGGACCTTCGGCAGCACCGAGATCCGCAGGCGCCGGCAGGCCGGCGGGAGCACCACCGTATTCCCGAAATTGTTCGCTATAGATTCTTTCCACTTCGACCCCCGGACCAGCCTGGCGCCGGTGGAGGCGATCGAGTGGTCGCGAAAAGGGATCGGGCAGGACTACTACGGGACGCGGGAGTACTTCCGCGGCGACTCGCTCAAGCACATACACTGGCGCTCCTCCGCGCGCCAGGGGAAGCTCATCGTCAAGGAATACGAACAGGAGCTGAAGCCGTCGGTCGCGCTCGTCATCGCGCTGTGGAACCCGTCGTACGGCAACGATGTCCACAACAGCCTGGAGGACGGGCTCAGGGCCGCCGCGTCTATCACGAGCCACCACGAGTCCATGGGTGGCCTGCCCCTGCTGGTGCTGCCACGCGGCGAGGAGTTCGTGTCATTCGAAGCGCCGACCCTCTTCGGCTGTCTGGAGGCGCTCGCGGCCTACCGTCCGCCGGAGCCGCGAGTGGGAGGCTTCACCGCCTTCCTCATCGATGCCGTCGAGAAGACGCTGGAGTCCATGCTGCCGGGGTCCGCGCTGGTCCTGGTCACGAACGCGCCGCCGGAGGCCGCGGCAGCCGCCCTGGAGTCTTTCGGCCAGGTGACCGCGGGGTCGGTCGTGCTGGTGCTGGAGGACTCCTATGGCCCTCACTGGAAAGACGACGGGGTGCCCTGGCTCGCTGGCTTTGCCGGCCTGAACCTCAACGTCTACGCAGTAACCTCCACCGTGGAGATCGGAACATGTTTGAGCGATCCATTGAGTACTACCGCCTCATAAACAGGCCGGGCGAGCCCGAGGAGTCCGTGGGCTTCCGCGTCGCGGTCCTCCTCACCGTGCTGATCAGCGTGGCGGCGGCGGTGAGATACGGATCGGTCGGCGTCGTAATGGGGGCGGCGGTGATCGTCGGCGTGATCGCGGGCTCAGCGTTCTCCTACTACACGCGGTACAGGGCCAACCTGCTCGTGAAGCTCATCCTCAGCGTTCTGTTGCTGGTCGTCTTCATTCTGTTCTGGACGGACCTGGGCGGGTCCATCCACGACCTGCGCTACCCGCTGGTCCGGCTGTTCCTCTGGTTGCAGGTGCTGCACTCCTTCGACCTGCCGACCCGGAGGGACCTCGATTTTTCGCTGGTCAGCTCGGCGGTGCTGATCGCCTTCGCCGGCTCGCTGAGCATATCGAGCGATTTCCTGTATCTCATCGTCCCGTTCTTCGCGGCCGGCCTGCTTTCACTCTACCTCGGCCACAGGTCGGCGCTCGTGGCGCAGTCCGATGTGTTCATCCCGTCGGTGAAGAAACGCGGGAGGAGGTCGCTCGCGCTGGCCGGGGTCGCGGTGATACCGATCGCGGTCTTCATGTTCATGCTGCTGCCCAGGCTCCCGGGCTTCAACAGCTACTACCTGCCCATGTCGAAGGGAGGCGGCATCCCCACCTCGTGCAGCCCGCTGATCCAGAACCCGGGCTACAAGGACACCTCGAAGTTCCCGACCGACCCGCTGCCGTACAGCGCCGATGGCTATTACGGGTTCAACAACTTCCTCGACCTGAGGGTCCGGGGCATCCCGCCTGACCAGACGGTGATGAAGGTGCGCAGCAACAAGCCCGAGTACTGGCGCGCGACCGCGTTCGACAAGTTCCTCGGCAACGGATGGGAGAACTCTGAAAAGGAACGCCAGGACATCTCTTCTTCCAACCTGCCCCTGACCGTGACATTCCCGGGAGAGATGGCCCGGTATGCCACTCGCGACCTCGTCCAGACTTTCTTCATCGAGAACCGGTTGCCCAACACCCTGTTCGCCGCCTACCTCCCGAGGGACGTCTACTTCCCCACCCAGGTGCTGAAAGTGGATTCGATGATGTCGGTGCTTACGCCGGTCACTCTCGACAAGGGCCTCATCTACACCGTGGTCTCCGAGGTGAGCGACGTGACGCCGGGCATGCTGGAGATGGCCGTGGGCCATATGCCCAAACAGGTCGCCCAGCGCTATACGGAGCTTCCCGGGATGTCGCCGGCGGTCGGGCAGCTCGCGCAGCAGGTGACGGCCGGCAAGCTGACGGAGTACGACCAGACGCAGGCGATCTGCGACTACCTGCGCGACAACTACGCCTACGACCTTCAGGTGGGGAAGCAGGGCAGGGATGAGAACACCGCGGAGTTCTTCCTTTTCAGGGCCAAGAGAGGGTACTGCGAGCACTTCGCCACGACGATGGCCGTGATGTGCCGGACGCTCGGCATCCCGGCCCGCGTCGCGGTGGGATACTCCACCGGCTCCTACAACTCCCTCACCGGCTACTACGAGGTCAACGCGAGGGACGCGCACGCCTGGGTGGAGGTGTACTTCCCGGCATTCGGCTGGATACAGTTCGACCCGACTCCGGGGTGGGTCGACCCCTACACGCTCCCGAGCAAGGACACCACCTGGACGGGCTTTACCCTCTTGAAGAGCATCGGCCACACCCTCGGAAAGGTCTTCCCCGCGAGCTGGGGACGGGGCCTGAAGTCGGCCGGCTTTGCCGCCGGCAGGGGGCTCAGGGCCGCGGGTCGCGGCATCTCGGCTTTCAGCAGGAAGGCCTGGCCGGCGATCCTTGTGCTGGTAGTGCTGCTGGTGCTGGCTTACGCGGTGCGGCGGCGGTCGCGCCGGCGGGCGCGCAGCCCTGGTGGTGAGGCGGAACCAGCCCGCGGCCCGAGAGACCGCGCGGTGAGAGCCTTTGAGAGGATGGTTCGCTCACTCGCGTCAGCGGGTGTTGCCCGAACGCCGGCGCAGACCGCTCTCGAGTTCGGACATGCGGCCGACAGGGCGCTCGGGTTCGACCTGGGCGGCAGGGCGGCGGCTCTCTTCAACCGGGCGCGGTTCGCGGGCGAGCCGGTGCCTCGCGACCTCGAGGAACTCGACCAGGTAGTGATCGAGATAGAGTCCGAGGTGTCGGGAACAAAAGACCCCGGGCCTTGAATCACAAGACCCGGGGACTTGCTGGATAGCTCTGTTCTTCTCTAGAGTCGCTCGACTATCATCGCGACGCCCTGGCCGCCGCCGATGCACAGCGTCGCGCAGCCGAGAGAGGCGTCCGCGTCTTTCAGCTCCTCGAGTATGGTGGCGATGAGCCTGCCTCCGGTAGCGCCGACCGGATGGCCGAAAGCCACCGCTCCGCCCCAGATGTTCGTGAGGTAGGGATCCACGCCAAGCTCTCGCTCGCAGTACAGGTACTGCGCCGAGAACGCCTCGTTGATCTCCCAGAGGTCGATGTCGCTCACGGCCATGCCGGCGCGCTCGAGCGCCTTGCGCGAAGAAGGCACCGGGCCGTAGCCCATGTATGCCGGGTCCACGCCCGCGACCGCGTACGAGACCACGCGGCCAAGCGGCGAGATGCCCTCGGCCTTCGCCCTCTTCTCCGACATCAGGATCACGGCGGCCGCGCCGTCGTTGATGCCCGAGGCGTTGCCCGCGGTGACCGTCCCGCCTTCCTTCTTGAACGCGGGGGGGAGCTTGCCGAGTGTCTCGAGGTTAGTGTCCTTGGGGTGCTCGTCGGTGTCGAAGACGACAGTCCCTTTTCGGCTCTTTATCTCCACCGGGACGATCTGGGCCTTGAGCTTGCCGTCCGCGATGGCCTTGAGCGCCTTCTGGTTCGAGCCGAGGGCGTGCTCGTCCTGCTCCTGGCGCGTGATGCCGTGGCGCTCGGCGATGTTCTCTGCGGTCTGGCCCATCATCAGCCCCGTGATGGGGTCCTTGAGCACTTCCCAGAGCGTGTCCGTGAGGACCGAGTCCTTCATGCGCAGGCCGAAGCGCGCGTCCTTGGATATGTACGGGGCCATGCTCATGTTCTCGACGCCACCGGTGATGACCACCTCGTCCTCGCCGAGCATGATCTGCCTGGTGCCGGCGATCACGGACTCGATCCCTGAGCCGCAGCCGCGGATGACGGTGTGGCACGGTACGGTGTCCGGCAGGCCGGCGGCCAGTCCGCCGCATCGGGCGACCAGGTTGTTCTCGTCGGTCCTGGGGATCACGTGGCCGAAGACACACGCGTCGACGGCGCCGGGCTCCAAGCCGGCCCTCTTAAGCACCTCACTGATGATCAGGGTTGTCAGCTGCACCGGGGGGACGGTCTTGAGCGAGCCGCCGAACGTCCCAAAAGCCGTGCGCGCAGCGGAAACGATTACGACATTTTCCAATTGAGCCTCCTTTGACCTGCTGCCCGGGTGACGGGCGTTGTTTCAGTTACAGTCAGTCCCGAGCATTTTAACCTTGAGGTGAACCGGCGGGCAAACAATCCTCGAGAAAGAAAAAGCGCCGCTTTCGCGCCGCTTTACAATCAGTGTCCAGCTAGCTGAGCCAGGAGAAGAGGCACTCGTCGCTGTCCGGGCGGGAGAGCTCTACCGTTTTGGTGATGATATCCGCGTAGCTGTAGGAGACCCGCTGGCTCGGAGCGGTCTTGGTCTCGACCAGGACGACAAAGACGTGAGGATATGTCTCCTCGAGCACCGCCATATTCTCGACGACGATCTTGCGGCCTTTGTTGGCGCGTACCTTGAGTTTTTCACCGAGGCATTCGTTGAGGTCGTCGCGGATTCTCTGCATTACATTGACTTCCAGGGGCTCGGAGTTCCTCAAGATTCCCACCTTTCCGTATCGCGGACATAGAGAAGCCCGATAAGTATAGCCAAATTGGCAAAAAATGTCAACCTCTAAGGTACTTCTCACTATGAAAAAAGGGGGTCAGGCACTTTTTCACGATTCTTTTTCACGCCAGGTGAAAAAGTACCCGGCCCCTCTTTTTCGCTTCACACTTTGGCGCCGCAGTTGGTGCAGAAGCTCTTGCCCGCTTGTATCCTGCTACCGCAATGCTCGCAGAACTTGTGCTCTTTTTCAGCCGCCGCGCCAGCCGGAGCTTCGGCCGATATTTCCGCACCGCCGGACGGCACGACGGGAGCGGCTGCCGGCGTGGGTGCCCCCGGTGCCTCCAGCGCTACGGGTTTCCTGGTCCAGACGAACACCAGGAGCGCCGCGAAGACCAGTGCCAGCAACCCGAACAGCACGGTAAGCAGGATCTTCTGGTCGCTCCAGAAACCGTAGATGGTCTTTGCCGCGGGCATCTGGTACTGCAGCGCCTTGTCCTCCGCCACATACTTCGCGTTGCTGGCGCTACCGGGCAGCGTGACTTCCGTGGTCGTCTTGAAAATCTGGTCCGTAAAAAGCGTGAACTCGCTGTTGACCGTGCTCGTCTCCTCGAGCGTGAACTTCTTCGGCGCGTCCTCCTTCGGCTTGGAGCTGAACTCATACAACACGAAGTCGCCCCTGGTGCTGTAAGCCAGGCCCGGCTTGTCGTAAGTGATCACGACCGAGTGGGTCGCGTCGTCCATGTCCGTGTTGAAGTCGACGATCTCTCCGGTCGTGTCCTCGTTGGTGTAACGGCGGGTCAGGAAGCCCCGCTTCTTGGCCTCCACCTTCTTCAAGGCCTCGTAGTCGTCTTTGGAGTAGGTGATGGTGTCGGTCACGTGCCCGTCGCCGACGTCGTTTATAGTGACCTCGTACTTCTCGGTGACGGTCGGCTTGTCCGCGGCGAAGCCGGCCGCGGCGACGAGCAGCATCGCCAGCACCACCAGAGCGGCGACTGTCAGGCAGAGTCTCTTCGGGCCTACCATGATGGCATCACCCCCGCCTTCCACCAGTACTCGGGGTTCACAAGTATCATGGTCCCGTCCTTCTGGGCCTTGTCCAGCTCGTCTTTTGCAGCGCTGATGCTCTCGCTCGCGGTCACATCTCCAGACACCATGTCAGGGTATTTGGAGACTGCGAAGTCTTTGTCTATCCAGGTCGACTCGATGGCGTAGAGGTCGCCGCTCTCGGGCAGCTCGATGAGAGGGATGGCGTGTCCGGGGATGAGGGCGACGTACGACTTGACACCCACCGCCTCCATGAGCGCGCTCATAGTGATCGCCAGGTCGAGGCAGGTGCCTGATTTTCGATCGATAGTCTCCTTCGGGTACTGGATGTACTGCGAAGCAGTGCCCGTCCAGAAACCCTCCGGCTCCATGATGTACTTGACCCCGTGCGCGCGCAGAGCATCAAACGCGTTCTTGAACGCGGCAAGGGCGTCTCCATCGACCTGCCTGGTGATGAGCCCGCCGGCGATCGTGTTCGCGAACGACTTCGTGGTCTCCTCGTTCGGGGTGATAAAGGCGGCGACGAACCGGTAGTTGTCGAAGTTGTCGGCGAAGGTGACGATGTCTTCCTTCTTGAGGCTCGTGAACACGAAATCGTTCTTGCCGAGGAGGAACAGTTTCTCGCTCTGTTCCTCCGGCTCCGCAAGCCCCTGGTAGTTGTACTTCACCGTGAGCTCAACGGGCGTCTTGGTGCTGATCGCCTGGACCTTCTGAGGGTCCATCGGCGGCCAGCAGTAGTCGCGAACCGTCTGCCTGGGGCGGATCTCAGCGTACTCCTCACCCGAGTTCCAATCCGTCAGGTCGCCCATCTTGTAGGAGATCTTGAACTTCTTCGCCGGCATCTTGCCGGTGTTCTTGATGATGGTCTTGGCCACCCACATGTCCTGAGAGTTGTCGCCGTAGACTTTGTAGGCGGCGGTGAGCACCTCGCCCCTGGTGATGAGCTTCACGTCCAGCTTGACCTTGGAGGGGTCGTAGGCGGTGCCGGGCCTGGACGCCGCGAAGGCGAACAGCACGCCTGAAACGACTACCAGCGCCGAGAGCAAAACGATAAGCAGTGACTTGAGCTGCTTGCTCATCGCGTATTTCCTTCCGTGATGTTGGTACGAAAATACCGGGGCCAGGGCGCTGACATGAAAATGTTAACACAGATGTCACCGCGGGTTGAAGAGCTTCTCAGCCGGCGCGGCCTCGTGATTCGCGATGGGACGTGAACCAGGAGGCCGCTTCGGAGATCGTCTCGCGTGCCGGCGTGACGGCAAGGCCCAGTTCCGCTCGCGCCAGTCCCGCGTCGTAGCAGAGGTCGGCGCCCGCCAGGCGTCGCAGAAGTGGGTCGCGCTTCCGTCTGCCGGGCCTGAGCCTGGCGAACGTTGCTCGGTCACGCGCGGCTGGCGGCCCGGTGGAAACACCCAGGGCGAGAGCCGCTTCGCTGAACAGCGCGTCGTACGTGACGTTCTCGCCGCCGATGATGAACGACTGGCCGGCCTTCCCACGGCCCAGCGCTTTGACCGCGGCGGCCGCAGCGTCGGCTGCGCGCACTATGTTCACGCTGCCGGGTGGCGCATCAGTGGTGCCGGCGGCGACGAGGTCCAGGAACCACCAGCCGGCGCTCCCGGGCCTGTCGTGATCACCCATCATGAGGGAGGGGCTCACGGTGACGCAGCGCACTCGGCCGTCATCGGCGTAGCGCTGCGCCAGGTCCGAGGAGGCCCGGATCGCATCAAGGCACGGCATGGCGAGCTGGTTGTCCCAGGCGGCCGTCTCGTCTCCGGGCTCATCGAGCGTCCCGGGGGCGAACACGAACGCGGAGCCTGCAAGCACCAGGTCCTCTACCCCGAGCCTTGACATGGAGAGCAGGAGATTGCGCGTCCCTTCGACGACGGTGGGGGTGGCGTCTGCCGATGAGGCCGGGGAAAGCCTGCCAGACTCGCAGTGGAAGACCCCCGTGCAGCCTTCCAGCGCGGTGAGGCAGGATTCGGTGTCGAGGGTCTGGCTCGTCGCAATGGTGACTGCCGCGGCCGGCACGTCGTAGTCTGTCTGGTCGCTGCCCGCGGGAGCCAGGAGGCGGACCGTCAGTCCGCTGTCGGTGAGAACACGCGATATGTGGTTACCCAGGAGCGTGTCAGGACCGGTGACGAGGATGCTCAAGCCAAAACACCTTCCGTCCAATGCGGCGTCGTGCTGTTCAATGGGCAGGCCAATCTACAGCTTCGCCCCGCATTCCCCGCAGAACGCTGCGCCTTCGTCCTCGGCGACGGCTCCGCACGAAGGGCACTTGCCCTTCTCCGCGGTGGGGGGCGCGGCCGGTGACGGCGGCGGCGGCGTCATGGGAGCAGGAGGGACCGGCGCGGGAACAGCTGGAGGAGCAGGCGGGGGAGCGGCCTCCATTGCATGACCGCACTCGCCGCAGAACTTCGCGCCAGCAGCCATCGGGCTACCGCAAACAGGGCAGACGGTGCCGGCGGGTGGAGCGGGGGGCTGCACCGCGAGCGGAGTCCCGCAGTTGCCGCAGAATCTCAGCCCGGGCGTGACCGGGGCAGCGCACGAAGGACACGCGAGGCCCATCGCGGGCGGAGCGGTTCCCACCTTCATCTGCTGCACCACATCCTGCAGCCTGGCGATCTCGGCGTTGGAACTCTCGATCTCGGTGTCGAAACCCTTCAGGCGCTCCGAGCCCTCCTTCAAGGCCTGGTCGGTCAGCCTTCCTTCCAGGAACGCCTGGTAGGTCGCGCGCCCCAGCTCGGGGAATGCTTTTTCCTTGTCCTTCTGAAGGCGCTTGACCTGCGCTTTGACCCTGTTGATATCTTTCTGAGGCTTGACACCGGCATCGCTGGCCATCTTGCTACCTCCACGACTCTCGTTGGGATTCCACTGTGGCAATCATTCTATCAAAGAGGGTGCGGGCCGGTCTCTTACTTGATGTTCCCGTACCCGGGGACGAACCGCATCGCTCGGTTGCGCGCCTCGGGGGACGACATGCTCATCCCCATCACGGCGAGGCCCCAGAAACCGCGGCGCACGGGCAGCGGCATGCGGTCGATTACCCGCTTGATGCGGAGGCTCGGCCGGAAGAACGACGTCAGCTGCTTGAACTCATCATAAGCGGCGCCCTTGTCGGTGACCGCCGCAGCCGCTATCTTGCCGCTCACCATGGCCCCCAGCATCCCGAAGTTCAACACCGGCTCCATGACGCCCGCGAGCGTGCCCGCGACGATCATGTTGTTCTTGAAGAGGATGGGGTTCGAGAGCGACCGGTGAGGCGCCGCCCCGCCGATGAGGTCGCGCCAGCCGGTCAGGTGGAGGGTGTCCCGCTCCACGAACCTCTCGTACTTCTCCTTGTCACGCCGCGTCGGAGGCTTCGTCCTCTGGAAGAGGAGGGCGAACGCCGCGCCGTTGATGATGGTGGTGAAAGTGTAGTCGACGGAAAAGTCGTCGATGTAGGCCCAGGCCACGGTCCTCTCTTCATCCACGAGCCCCTTGGCGAACCAGCCCCAGAATGGGACGTACGGGATTCCCATTGCCTCGAACCCCCGGACGTCCAGGCCGGTCGCGATGATCGAGCCTTCGGGGAGCGCGGCGACGTCGGCCGGGCTCTTGAGCGCAAAGCCCCACTCGAACTTGACGCCCGCCTCGACCGCCGTGTCGTACAGAAGAGTGTCCAGGCTCGTCGAGCGGGAGCCGCGCTCAACCATGTAAGAGTCGGACCGGTCCTCGTGTTCCATCTCCACGCTCTTGCCAAAGACTTCGAACATCATCTTGTCTACGTGCTTGCAGGCCGGGGAGATGTCGATTCCCGTGTAAGACTCGATGGCCTGAAAGTCGAAAGGGCTCGATGCGCCGTCCGGCCTGAACTCGGGGCGCCCGCCGTGGCGGTTCTCCTTCTCCAGGACGGTGACCTCGCGTCCGTCGCGAGCCAGGTTGATGGCCGCGGTTAGGCCGGAGAGGCCGGCTCCAATGATCGTTATCCCCTGCTCCGCCATGGTACCCACCCGTGTTCGCCCTCAGGTACGAGCCTGACGCGGATATTCTATAGCCCGGGCGCGGCCCGTTACCAGCAGATGCCTGCCTTCCAGCGAGCGGGAAAGGTCAACGAAGTCAAAACGGATATGTCATAATCATGTCCGCAAAAGGAGAGAGAGATGGCGGTCCCATGGCCGAGCGACGAAGCGCGCGAGCGCTACATAGATTTCCTGGAGCTCGAGCTCCGGGTCCTCAAATCGGCGTCTGAGGGAAGCCCCGACACGGCGGTCCTCTCGGAGTTCGACCGTCTGCTCGGCGCCTCGTTTCCGAGGACCAGGGCTTTCATCGAATCGAGGGTCGGAAGCGATCCCGCGGGCGGCTTTTCCGACGAGGTCAGGACGGTGGCCTGGGCCGAGGCGCGCGCAGTGCCGTCTGGCGACTCGGCCGCGGTGGTGCCTGGGAACTGGACCGAGCGGCAGATCGGCGAGGATATCAACGCCTGTTTCCTCGAGGCCCGGCGACGGACGGGACTCTGAGGATCGCACTTGACCTGTCATATTGCCAGGGCAGACCAATCCCCTGATATAATTGTGGCAAGGGTAAGGCGGTTAGCTTTTGTCAGAGACCAAATCGAAGATACTCGTCATCGATGATGACAGAGACATGCTCAAGATGCTCGAAGCGATACTTATGCTGGACGGTTTCGAGGTCTGCCTGTGCAATGACCCCGAGGACGCCCTACAACTCGCGCATGACGAGCTTCCCGACCTGATACTCCTCGACATGATGATGCCGGGCAAGAGCGGCCTGGACGTGATGATGGAGGTCCGGGGCACAGAAGCCACCAGGAACATCCCCATACTCTTCCTGTCAGCGGTGGGAGACGAGGCGGTGGTGGTGAAGGCCCTCAAGGGGGCCGACGATTACGTCATCAAGCCGTTCAAGACCCTCGAGCTAGAAGCGAGGATCGACAAGATCCTCGAGCGCGCCGCGAAGCCCGTCCCCGAGTTGAAGGCGGGGAAGAGCACCAAGACTCAGCGGCTGCCCGTGCAGCGCGGAGACGAGACGTTCCTGGTGCCCCTGGTCGAGATATGTTACTTCGAGGCATCGGGAAAGTACTCGTACGCCCACACCAGGAGCAAGCGCTTCCTCACGGGGTACAGCCTGGGCCAGCTCGAGGAGCGGCTCCGGGATGGAACCTTCGTGCGCATCCACCGGTCGTACATCGTGAACGCCGATTTCATCCGAAAGGTGACCAGGGACAAGAGCAAGGGAACGCTGATCGTACTGGCCGATGACAAGGAGACAACCCTTAAGGTGAGCGAGTCCCACCTGCCCGTGATGAAGGAGAAATTAGGTCTTTAGCTCCCGTTATGACAATTCAACCGTTCCTGATTAGACCCCATTCGTTACCTGAAACGACCCCTTTACTTCCTGCGGCCCCAAAACCCGTATGCTCCTCATATAAAGAGCCGTTACACTTTGCGAGGAAGCACACCTGGCTGGGTGTAGGCAGATTCAGAAATCATCCTCAGTCTTACCTCGCAGAACCCGGCCATGAAGAAGGAGATTTCGATGGGCACTCGAAGGAAGGCGATTCTGGTAGCGCTGATTGTGGTGGGGGCGCTCACCCTATTCATGTGCGTTGGCGCTATCGGGGCAACACAACAGGACGTTTCGGTATCGGCCACGATCAACGCGACCTTGGAGTTGAACATGCCGACGACGTCCGTGACGTGGACCGGGGCACAGGCTATCCCGGGCACCACAGTGACCGCGCCGATCACAGCCACCATCAACAGCAACAAGGCGTACGCGCTCAAGGTCACGCAGAACCACGTCCTTACGGGCACCGGCACGACTCCACCGACAATCGCGTCGGCAAACTTCACATTTGGAGCAACGAATCCCACTGGCGGCACTTACAACGCGCCGGCCGGCACCGAGTTCGGTACGGCTGTCCGCGTGATAGAAGGTGCGCGTGGGAGCGGCCTGAGCACGACTATAACTTACAGCCTCACCGTACCATGGGACCAGGCGCCGGATACCTATACGGCGACGCACACCTATACTGCCACCCAGCCATAACCACGCTTATAGGTGTTGGTTCCGGGCAACGTAGAGGCCTTGAAATCAAGGGGTGCAAACCCCTTGATTTCTTTTGGAGAAGAAAATGAGAAGGACACTTGGCGCGGCAACCCTGACAATCATGCTGGCGGCGGGCCTCGTCGCCGGGCTCCTGCAGCCTGCGTTTCCCCAGGCGGCATTTGACCTGCTCGTATCTCCGGCGAAACTGGAGCTGCAGGTGGCGGCCGGGACGGGCCAGGATTTTGCGATTCACCTCAGAAACACCGGTGGCGAATCCCAGACGATGAAGATCTACTTCAACGACTATTCCATCAGACCCAACAACGATTTCATCTTCGAGCCGCCCGGGCATTACTCGTATTCCTGCGCCAAGTGGCTGCAGTCGGAGAAGACTTCGATAGTGGTCCCGGTTGGCCAAACGGTGTCGACGGGCTTCAGGGTCGACGTGCCGGCGAATGCCGAGCCGGGGGGTCACTACGGGGTGGTATTCTTCGAGCAGGTGCCCCAACCAAGCGAGGCCAAGGCTAACATCAAGGCGCTCCCGAGGATCGGCGCCCTCATCCTGGTGACGGTGCCGGGTCAGATAATCCGCGAGGGCGAGATCAAGAACGTCAGCATCACCAGCACGTGGTTCTGGCCGGCTCGCCGGCTCCCGGTGCTGCCGAGGAGGAAAGTCAGAGCACGGATAGTCTTCTACAACCGGGAAACGTTCACCTGACGGTGAAGGGCTCCCTGGCATACAAAGCGTCTTTCGGATGGGGGTCGGGCAAGGTCGACTTCCAGGAGATCACGGTCCTCCCAAAGACGACGCGGTACCTCGAAACGGACATCCCTGACCCGCCGCTCATAGGCAGCTACAAGATCAATGCCAAGGTTGAATACGGCCCGAGCCTGGACGTCTTCGACACTACCAGGGTGAGCACGGGCTCTTTCAGCGAGTACCCGCTCTCCCTCCTGCTCCTGCTCGTCGTGGTCCTGGCAATAATCGCCCTGCCCGTCACCGTCCACTACGGTCGCAAGAAGAGCGCTGAAGAATCCGAAAAGCCTCAAGAGGAAAAGGAAGAGAAGACGAAGGGTGAAGGCGTGGCGGAAGAGAGTCAGGACAAAGAGGTCGAGTCTGAGAAGAAAGACGAAGGGACACGATCGGATTCAGGCGAGGAGACGGTCAAACCAGCCGGTCAAACCCCGGATGCCGTGAACACTGAAGACAACGACCAACTGGGGTTCCTTCGTTCTCTCGCGGAAGAGGCCGGGCTCGATGGAGGCAGGGGGAAGGAAGAGGAAGAAGGGGCATCTGACAGCGAGACACCAGTTTGCGGCGCTGAAGACGAGGGAGAGTCCGATAAAAAAAGCGCCGGCGAAGGCGCTGTAAAACCACCAAAGCGATGGTTCAAGGGACGACGTAAGTGACACTTTCTGGTCCGTCCAGACGAACCACTTCGACGTTTGAACGGCCTACCCCGTTGCCGGAAACGTGTATCAACCGAGGGACTGTGACCTGTACCGTGACTGAAGCGTTGTCAGCGAGGCACACTGAACCAGCGAGCGCGAGCGCCGCGACTATCATGAGACAGATTACAAAGATACCCACGCGACAACGCATTCAAACCACCTACACTACCAACCAGCCTACTTATTGCATCGGCAGGGGAAAGAGGGCTCCGGTCGGCACTTGTAGTGATAAATGGCGTTATACAGGTATGAAGGTTGGGACCAACCGGGTGGCTGGAAAGGTACCCATTAAGCAGGAGAGCCGGTCACCCGAATAGTGTATTAGCGGCAGTTGAGAATAGTCCGAGCCGGGAGGCGAGGTCGTGAGAACAATGAAGAGCCGCCTGTTGATAACATTAATCTCGGCGGTGCTCATACTGGGTGGCCAGTCCATGTTGGGCTCGTCAGCGTCTGCGACCGGATCCGGTGGAGGCTACACCTGGGTACAGCAGAGCCCGTTTCCGGGGGGAGACGCCATCTCCAGCACCAGTGCCATCTCCTCGACAAGTGTCTGGTCGGTGGGTGGACAGGGCTCCGCTTTTTATTGGAACGGGACCAGCCTGAGCAAGCAGTGGACCGGAACGACCAACGACCTGTTCGGGGTATCAGCGCTCGCAGAGGGCGCCGGATCCCGTGTGTGGGCTGTGGGCCAAGGTGCCGTCATCCGGTACTACAACGGCACCAGCTGGGTGGGTCAGGCCAGCCCCAACCTAGGCTACAGCTACGACCTCTGGTCGGTGTCCGCCATCCGGCTTGGCGTCAACACCTACCGCGCCTGGGCGGTGGGGACGACGGACGGCTTCCATAACGCCATCATCCTCTACTACGACGGCACCAGCTGGTCTACGGACGAGAACTACGCAACCGGACAGTTCAACGACGTACAGGCGCTCTACATATCTGGCAGCACGTACGTGTGGGCGGTAGGGTCGGACACCGTGAACCACGGCCGGGTGATGTTCTCGACCGGCAATGGGACGTGGACTTCGCGGAACACCACCTATGCGCTCTTGTCGCTTGCCGCGGTCGACGCCAACAACCTGTACGGGGTCGAGTGGGACGGCTCGGTGCTAAGCTCGACAAACGGGGGCTCGAGCTGACCCTGCAGTTCCAGGACTACTGGCCGGCGAGCGTCAACGCCTCGGCGACGAACAACGTCTGGGTGGTGGGCTGGGATGGAAAGACCCGCACGTACACCACGTCCTGGGGCGCTGTCCAGACCGTCACCGACAAGGACCTCTACGACGCCGCGGTGGTAGCAACCAACAGCGTCTTCGCCGCCGGAAACCAGAGATTCCTGACTTACACCGGCACCTGGTCGTCGAGGACAGGCGGAACCGGCCAGACGGTCTACGGGATCGACGGCTACGGCGCTACCGGGGTGTGGATGGCCACTGCGTACGACGCAACGTACGGAAACGTACAGGTCACCACTGACGGTGGACGCAGCTGGACGACCAAGACGACTCCGGACAACGCAAAGAACATGCAGAGCGTTTCCGTCATTGACCAGAACAACATCTGGATCTGCGGAGACCGCTACATCTACTACTGGAACGGCACTGCATTCACGCAGCAGTTGAGCGCCAACATAATCGTGAGGGGCATATCGATGGCATCGACCACCAGAGGCTGGGCGGTGACCAATGACGGGCGCATCCGCTACTACCCTGGCACTAACTGGAACGATAGCTACAACACCCGCGGAGACGTGTACGGGGTGTCCGCCGCCGACACGACCCACGTCTGGGCCGTCGGGGCCGCCGGTGGTATCTGGTATACGTCGACCGGTGGCAGCGCCTTCACCCAGCAGACGAGCGTCCCGAACACGACGACCACTCTCTACGGGGTCACAGCGGTGAACTCCTCCACTGCGTGGGCGGCAGGATCAGGTGGCGCGATATGGTATACGACCAACTCGGGCGCCACCTGGAGCGCCCAGACGAGCGGCGTTTCGGTTGCGCTTCGAAGCGTGTCTGCCGTCAACGCGAGCACCGCCTGGGCAGTAGGGGACGGCGGCAAGATAGTCTACACCACCAACGCGGGCGCCACCTGGACACTACAGACCAACGCCTCTACGACCGACCTCTACGCAGTATGGGCCTACGACGCGAACAACATATGGGCCTCAGGACTCAGCGGGACGATGCTCTTCGCAGACCCCCCGTATGTGGGTGCGGTGTCCCCGCGCTACACGGCCCCCGGCTCGACTGTGGACGCGGTCGTCTACGGCGGCTACACGCATTTCGACAGGTACAGCAGCGTAGTGGACATGGGGACGGGTGTGACCGCGACGCCGGTTGACAACGACAACAACTCCACCACCTGGATGGCCACCCAGATCACCGTGGACCCGGGCGCGGCGCTCGGGCCCAGAGATGTGAACGTGACGACCGGAGACGAGGTGGCAGTGACACTGAAGGGTGGCTTCGTGGTGGGCACCCAACCGACCATTGCCGAGGTGTCGCCGGCCAGCGCCGCCGCCGGCTCCACGCTGGACGTGGAGGTGGCCGGCAGCGCCACGGGGTTCGACGATACCAGCCAGGCACTGTTCGGGGCCGGTGTGACCGTCAACTCCCTCGCCGCAAACGGGCCAAACAAGGTTGTTGCCAACATCACCGTTGCAGACGGTGCCGCCCCCGGGGCGAGGGACGTCAACGTCGTCACCGGACAGGAGGTGCCCATGGCTCTGGCCGGGGGCTTTTCTGTGCTTCCAAGGCCGCAGGTGACCGCGGTATCCCCGGACCTCGGAAACGCGGGCGACATGATTACCATCGACGGAGCCGGGTTCGGGGACGAACGCTCATACCTCGGGGGGCACGCCGTCTCTCTGGTTGAGTTCGGCGGGAAGCCGGCGGCCGCCTGTCCCACCTGGACCGACAACCGCATCGTCTGCGAGGTCCCGGGCAACGTCGAGAGCGGACCGGTTACCGTCAAGACGCCTGGCGGCACCTCCAACGCCTACAAGGTATTCGACGTCAACTACCCTGCTCCCACCATAACCTCCATCACTCCTGACTCAGGCACCCGGGTGACAAAGGTCAGCGTGACCGACCTTGCGGGGACAGGCTTCCGCCCCGGTGCGTCCGTGCGCCTGGAGAGAAGCGGCCAGGCTGATATCTTGGCCACGGACGTCAGCGTGACATCTCCCACCAGGATTACCTGCCAGCTGCCGATATCAGGGGATGCCGCGACGGGGGCGTGGGATCTGACCATGGAAAACACGGACCATAAGAGCGCGACTTTGAACGGGGCGTTTGCGGTGAAGGCGGCAGGGTCGGGCGGCTCGACCTGGTACCTGGCCGAAGGCTCGACGGCATGGGGCTTCAACACGGACATCGCCATCATCAACCCCAACAACCAGCAGGTCACAGTACGTGTCACGTACCTCACGAACGGCGGTCCGGTGCACAGGCCTGACATCACGATGGCTCCGCTGAGCCGCACCACCATCAATCCCGTCGACCAGGACAACCTGCTCAATACCGACTTCTCCACCAAGGTCGAGTGCCTGGAAGGCAAGTCGATCGCCTGCGACAGGACCATGTTCTGGCGCGGACCGGGCGCGCAGGGCGCGGAAGGCCACTCCTCGATCGGGGTCACCAACCCCGCCACCGCCTGGTACCTGCCCGAGGGCTCGAGCGCCTGGGGATTCGAGTGCTGGCTCCTGCTGATGAACCCGTCGAGCACCCCCGCTACCTGCACCGTCACCTACATGGTGGAGGGCACCGGGCCGGTCCTCAAGCAGAAGACCGTGCCGGCGAACTCGCGGGCGAGCTTCAATATCGCGGACGACATAGGATCGGCGGACGCCTCCATCATGGTGACCTCCGACGTGCCGGTGATCCCGGAGCGGGCGATGTACCGCAACAACCGCAGGGAGGGCCACGACTCCATCGGGGTCACCGCCCCCTCGAACGACTTCTACCTCGCCGAGGGTTCCACGGCCTGGGGCTACACGACCTACGTGCTCATCGAGAACCCGAACCCGGGCCCCTGTGACGTCACGGTCTCCTACATGACCCCCGACGGCAAAGTGACGAAGCCGGCGTTCACGCTGCCGGGCCTCTCCAGAAAGACCATCAAGGTGAACGACGCCCTTCCCGGAACGGACCTCTCGGCCATGGTCCACGGCACCCTGCCCATCGTGGCGGAGCGCGCGATGTACTGGGACAACGGGACCGGCGAGGCGTGCCACGACTCCATCGGGACGCCCTCGGCGCAGCCCACCTGGTACCTCGCCGACGGCCGCAGCGGGTACGGCTTCGAGCGCACCTTCGAGACGTGGACTCTGGTCCAGAACCCCAACGACACCCCGGTGGACATCAGCGTCACATACTTGACGTACAACGGCGCGGCCAACAAGTCTTTCACAGACACCATCCCCGCGAACTCGCGGCGCAGCTACAACATGGCGGACAAGATCAAGGACGCCAGCGCGGGCACCGTCGTGGAATCGAAGACCGCGGGGAAGAACATCATCGTGGAGCGCTCCATGTACTGGGACAACCGGTCGGCGGGCACCTGCACGATCGGCAGCTGGTAGGCTAAACTTTTTAGGGTCTGGCCCCAAGAAGTTTAGGTAGGCTAGTCGGCCTGCTCGGCCGCCTCTCGCTTGTCGCGCATGAAGTACTCGCGATACCGGTCCTTCTTGTCCCCCAGAGGGATCACCGAGACCGCCGCGATGAGGACCCCGGCTACCAGCAGGGCGATAGAGACTCCGTGCACGACGTAGGTCAGCCCGAAGATGTGTATGGTCCTGGTACCCACCACCGCGGCGATCACGCCGGAGACGCCGGCGCCCACCACGAGGAATATCCGGGCGATGGCGTGAAACGCCGCAAAAGCTTTGCCCCTGTCCCGGTCATCGATACCCTCCTGCACCATGGTGATGATTATGATGAGGAGCATGCCGAAGGCCGCCCCGAAGAAGCTCGCGAGCAGGTAAACCAGTGGAAGCCACTGGACTATAGACATGCTGACCATTATGCTGCCGGCGACAAGGAGCGCGACGCGCAACATCCACGGCTTCTCCTCGTGTTTCACGAGCACCTGGAGCATCACGACCCCGGCTATCATGCCGATCCCGAAAAGCGCCATCAGGAATCCGAAGGCGGCGTCCGACCTGGCGCCCAGAACCTGCTTGACGTAGCCGATGCCCACGGCGTAGAGGCTGCCACCTCCGATGCAGCCCATAGCAGCGCCGACCATCAGTGACCGGGCGAACGGGTTTCTGGCCGCGAAGGTCATGGACTCATAGAAGCTGGCGGAGAGCTCCTCCTCGGTAAGGTGGTCCTTCGGCGAGGCAAGGCGCATGCGCACGTAGAACGACACGGCGAGGAAGAAGCTGAGCGAGTCGAGGAAGAAGGCGATGGACTGCGGGTGCGTGGTAAAGAAGCCGCCGTTGACGAACAGGCTCGTGAGCGGCGAAGGCACCACCATCAGACCGAACAGCACCGCCGCGAGCGGGATGACACCGTATGTGGTTGCCATCGAAAGAGAGTTCGCCATGGTGAGCTGCTCGGGGGCGACCAGGTTGGGGATGCTCGCGTCGCGCGCGGCCAGCCAGACGATAGACAGCCCTTCCAGGAAGAACAGCAGCAGGTACACTTCCCAGAGTTGCGTCATGAAGGGGGCGGCGAGGATGATCGTTCCGCGCGAGATGTCGCAGAAGATCATCAGCCTCTTGCGGTTCACCCTGTCCGAGAAGAAAGCCGCGAGCGGCCCGCTGAACAACGCCGGTACGATGCGGAACGCGAGCATGCCGCCGACAGCGAGG